>TARA_R100000501_G_scaffold9942_1_pt1 | contig 85439 bp, 65 predicted proteins | sample TARA_R100000501 | Tara Oceans TARA_R100000501 (sample SAMEA2620120) | marine metagenome | biome: marine biome (ENVO:00000447); feature: mesopelagic zone (ENVO:00000213) & marine oxygen minimum zone (ENVO:01000065); material: "saline water (ENVO:00002010), including plankton... | reverse complement strand
GCTTTTCACAAATGCAAGTCCGATCGTCTCGAGTTAAATATTCAAGTGTTGGTGCAGTCCAGAACCGATACTCGAATGGTGCAACTAAAGGCGGCCTTGAGTTTCGATGCCTCAGGTTCAGCAACAAGCATGATTGGGATTTGTTTTGATATTACAGAAAGCTGGCTTTATCAAACACAACTTGAACAAACTGAATCACGTTGGAAACATGCGCTGGAAGGTAGTGGCGAAGGCGTCTGGGACTGGTCAATTATCAATGACAAAGTGCTTTTTTCGGAAAAACTGATTTCCATGCTGGGATATACGCCAGATGAATTTTCTCCTCATATCAGCGAATGGTCAGATCGAATTCATCCAGATGATCGTCAACAGGTATTCAGCGATATTGATGCGTTACTGGATGGCAGCCAACCTGAGTACCGAAACGAACACCGTATGCTGTGTAAAGATGGTAGCTGGAAATGGATTCTTGACCGTGGCACAGTGATTGAACGTGATGAGCAGGGAAATCCGCTAAGGGCGATAGGTACACATACCGATATCAGTGGTCGCAAAGAAATCGAAATCACCCTTAGGATCAGTGAAGAACGTTTCAGAAATGCCTTTGATACGGCGGCGATCGGGATGGCTCTGGTCGGTCTGGATGGCAGCTGGCTGGAAGCAAATCCAGCCTGTTGCGAAATGCTTGGTTACAGCGAAGGCGAATTATTACAAATGACTTTTATGGATGTGACACATCCTGAAGATCTGGATCTCGATCAGCAGTTTGTCGCTCAACTGGTCGCCGGTGAAATTGATCACTATCATATGGAAAAGCGCTACGTTCGCAAAAATCATCAGATTATTGATGTATTACTCAGCGTCTCAGTTGTGCATGATATAAACGGAGAACTGTTGCATTTTGTCTCACAAATAGAGGACATAACGGCCAGAAAACATGAACACGAATTAATGCGCAAGTTGGCGCTCTATGATGCATTGACTGGTTTACCAAATCGTCGTTTGTTTGATGAGAGGATAAACCAGGCAATACTCGGCGCAAAGCGAAATAAACATCCACTTGCGCTGATGTTTATTGATGTCGATCATTTTAAACAGATCAACGATACCTACGGGCATGATGTTGGTGATCAGGTGATAAAACGCGTTGCTGAAAGCATGCAGTTAGCATTACGGGCAACAGATACGCTTGCCCGATTTGGAGGCGATGAATTTGTGGTATTGCTGAACGAGGTAAGCTCTGCAGATGCTGCGGTAAAAGTAGCCGAACATTTGCGAAACAGTCTGAAAAACCACCTTGAGTTTGACACTATCCGTTTATTGGTGACCTTAAGTATCGGCATTGCCGTCTATTTACCTGAAACAAATGAATCTGCTCTTCAGCTGATGAAAAAAGCCGATATGGCGCTTTACGATGTCAAAGCTCGTGGTCGTGATGGTGTCGGTTTATTTCAGGCCGGTGGATTTGAAAAATAATAACTCAATATTTATAAATAAAATCAACGTGTTTTTATTCCTCCAGAACTCCAAGTGGTGAACCTGTAACAATTTGCTGAGTCTGAAAAATAGTATTACTTCTGTTAGATTGTATCTATGCATTATCAGGTTAAACGAAGAGGTTTGAATGTCCTATATTGAGGCGACGATGAAGAAGCTGCAACGAAGCAGCCCAAGTCAACCAGAGTTTTATCAAGCTACCGAAGAAATTCTCCAATCTATACGCCCTTTACTGGAAAAAAATCCTCAGTATCTTCAACAAAATATCATTGAACGCATAGTTGAACCGGAACGCCAGATTATGTTCAGAGTTGTCTGGCAAGATGATGACGGTAACGTTCAGGTCAACAAAGGCTATCGAGTTCAGTTCAACTCCGCTCTGGGTCCCTACAAAGGTGGCATCCGCTTTCATCCCTCGGTTAATGCCAGTACCGTTAAATTTCTGGGCTTTGAGCAGATATTTAAAAATGCGTTAACTGGTTTATCACTCGGTGGTGGTAAAGGTGGATCAGACTTTGATCCCAAAAATCGATCAGATAACGAAATCATGCGGTTCTGTCAGGCCTTTATGAATGAGTTGCAACGGCATATTGGTGCAACCATTGATGTGCCTGCAGGTGACATTGGCGTGGGCAAGCGGGAGATTGGCTATCTGTTTGGGCAATACAAACGTTTGAATCGTCATTTTGAAGGTGTATTGACTGGCAAAGCAATCAACTGGGGAGGCTCACTTGTTCGCCCTGAAGCCACAGGCTACGGCTTAGTCTATTTCACAGAAAATATGCTGCAAGCCAATGATGATTGTCTCGACGGCAAAAAATGTCTGATATCCGGCGCAGGGAATGTGGCGATTCATACTATTGAAAAACTCTATCAATGTGGTGCATTGCCAATAAGCTGCTCTGACAGCACCGGTACGATTTATCACGAAAAAGGTATCGATTTAATTCTGCTGCGGGAATTAAAAGAGGATCAAAATTGCTCCTTGGCAAAATACCGGGAAACGCACCCCGACGCTGAATTCACACCTATCAAACAGTATCCTGAAGATGGTCATGCGGTATGGCGTATTAAAGCAGATGCCGCTTTTCCGTGTGCTACCCAGAATGAATTATCAGCAGCTGATGCCATTGCACTGTGCAAAAACGGTATTAGCTGTATTGTTGAAGGTGCCAATATGCCCTGCACTGCTGAAGCACAGGCACATATTATTGCTGCAGGGATTCATTATGCTCCAGCCAAAGCTGCCAATGCCGGCGGTGTAGCCACCAGTCAACTCGAAATGGCGCAGAATGCCAGTATGATGCAATGGTCATTTGCTGATGTGGATCAACGTTTGCAAATTATCATGAAGGATATCTATCAACGCTGTGCAGAGACTGCCATTGAATTTCATCACCCCTGCAATCTTATGCTAGGAGCAAATATTGCGGGATTTCGTAAAGTTGCGGATGCGATGATGGAACAGGGACTGGTGTAACCTGAGTTACACCTTACGATAAAGACTAACATTCGGAATACAATTTTGAAATTCACAAACCTATTAATTGTGAGTATAGGCCTCGCCGCATTAAGTCAGGCATTAACAGCCAGAGCAGAGTCCATTACTTTGAAAATAGTTGATCAACAACAACAGGCTGTTTCCAGTGCCGTAATTGAGGTATTGAGTTCGCCCGAAAGCTTTGGTCAAGTAGATTCAATCAATGTTATCGATCAGATAGATAAGATGTTTGTCCCTGAACAAATTGTTATTCAACAAGGTCAATCGGTAGATTTTCCTAATAGTGACAACATACGACATCATGTCTATTCATTCTCAGAAGCAAAAACGTTTGAACTCAGGCTCTATGCCGACAAACCGGAAAAGCCAATTCAATTTGAAAAGCCTGGTGTAGTTGTGGTGGGCTGCAATATTCACGACTCAATGATTGGCTATATTTATATCGCACAACACCAAACGGTTGTGTCGTCATCTGACCAAGGTCACGCAAAATTTAGCTCAACTGTGCAGAATCCCCGGATAAGTGTCTGGCATCCCTATACAACTGATGGTGCCGAAAGCCGTCAGTATTTTGAAATTGATCAGCTTGAAAAAAATGATAATGGTGAGCACATAGTTCAGTTGAATATTGCCCCCCCTTCTCCGCGTGAGTCTTTTAAGGATACCTTTGGTGCGCCTGGGCATCACTAAATTACGCACGCAAATTCTACTATTTGCGCTTTCACTTGTCCTGGCGACCACAATGGTCATTCAGTCTATTTCGTGGTGGTCTGCCAACCAGTTTAATCAGCAGCAAATTCGGCAAAATACCATCAAGGCTGAGAATATTCTGCGTCAATACATCCGTTCATCAGAAAACAATCTGGTAAATTCGGCACGAGTACTGACGGCCGACTTTGGTTTTAAACAAGCAGTAACCTCCGGCGACAAGGACACTATCGCCAGTGTATTAATGAATCATGGTGCACGAATTAATGCTGATTTAATGTTGTTAACGGATTTATCCGGTAGGCTCATCTCCAGTAGTCATTCGACCATTTATGATGAAGCACTACTGAGTTATGTCGTTAAAGATTTACTGGAAAAACCAGGAACAGCACATATTGTAATGCTGGATAACCGGGTTTATGAGTTAATCCTTTTGCCAATAATGGCTCCCAGAACCATAGCTTATACGTTAGTGGGATTTGAGCTGAATCAGACAACCCTTAATGAACTCAAACAACTTACCGGTCTGGATATAACCCTGCTTAAACATTCAGTTCCAGTTTATTCCACACTGGAAAATATTCCCAATGATGCAGAATTTATAAAGACGATAAATTCAGCACACACAAAATGGTTTTGGATGGAAAGACCCACATTTATCAATTCGGATTTTATGCCAGCGACCACAAGCATAAATCCTGTCAGCATTTTGTTATCAGCGGACTTAAGACCCATCTATCAGCAGTATGATGATATGTCAGCGCGCATAATACTGATCGTTTTACTGGTGATGTTGGGATCTATCATTGTCAGCACCATCATTGCACATACCTTAACCACCCCGCTCGCCAAACTTGTTGGTATCGCCAACCAGTTTGCCAAGGGGAATTACGATGCCTGGCAGGAACCCGGCCAGGCCAGCAGCGAAATCCGCGATTTGGCTGCAGCTCTCAGAACCATGGGTACAGAAGTCAAACAGCGTGAACAGGTCGTTACATGGCAGGCCAAACATGATGCATTGACCGGTTTATTCAATATCCACACCATACGTAGCACGCTTGCTGCAACAATGCAGAAATATGGTCAATGTGTTGTTGTGGCGACTTATATACAAAATTTCCGACAGATAAATGATCGACTTGGGCCTGAAGTCGCCGATGCCTGCCTCACTGTACTGGCCCAACGTCTTAACCAGTTTGCTACCGCTGGGGAAAAAACCAATGCGCGTCTGGAAGGAATCGAGTTTCTATCCGTTATTCAGTTACTGCCGGGGCAAAGTCCTAGGCAGGTTGTTGAAGAATTGCTCGATAACCTGGATAAGCCCTTTCAAATCGGTAATATCAGTTTGAGTGCTCACTTCTATGCGGGTGTATGTTGTTATCCAGCCGATGGTTATGACAGTAAAACAATGCTTCGTCGAGTCAGAATTGCTGCTGATCATGCCCGCCTGAATCGTACAACCATACATGTTTATACGCCGGGTGAAGACGAAAATCATCTTGAAGAATTAAGTCTTATTGAAGCGCTACAAGCATTGCTGAGACAACCGACAAATATTGAATTATTTTTAAACTTCCAGCCAAAGGTTGAGCTTAAAAACGGCAAAATGGATACCGTAGAAACGCTGATTCGCTGGCATCGTCCAGGCCTGGGGCGAGTTGCACCGGATAAATTTATCGGCTTGGCTGAGCAATCTGGACTCATTGTTGAATTAACCCACTGGGTTATCCAGGAAACACTCAAGCAATTACGTAGATGGCGCGATAATGGGTTGGCTTTGAACGCAGCAATTAATGTGTCAGCAGAGGATTTGGCTCATCCGGATTTTTGTCATTTTCTCGAAAAACAAATTGCGGTTTACGATATTCCCGCAAACTCAGTCACTATCGAGATCACCGAGCGGGATATTATGTATGACGAAGCACTGGGTATTGAGGTACTGAAAACCTTAAAAAATGCCGGGTATATGATTGCTGTAGATGATTACGGAATAGGTCAGTCATCTTTATCAAAATTAAAAATACTCCCCGTCGATGAACTCAAGCTGGATATGAGTTTTATTCGCAATCTGGATAGTTCTCTAACGGATCAGAAAATTGTCCGTTCAACCATCTTTCTGGCTCATTCACTCGGTTTAAAGGTGGTGGCAGAAGGAGTCGAAAATGCCGCGACCTATTCTCTTTTGCAAGAAATGGGTTGTGATAGCGTTCAAGGCTATTTAATAAGTAAACCACGAGATGCTGAAGATCTCGTTGCTTGGTTAGGTGAAAATAATGCGACTTATTCTTTTTCTGCTGACAGTATTACTCACTAGTCAGCTATACGCTGCTGATGGCAAGTTGATCGCCACACCGGGCATTTCCCAAATTGAAGGCACCGGTGGTGGCGGTTTTGTTCCCTGGGCTCAATTAGCCGGTTATGGTAGCCGTGATGAAATAGCAGCCAATGTATTTTGTAGCGGTGCAAACGTAGATGATTATGATTTACGTGTATGCGGTGCACAGGCTACTTTCTATGACCGAATTGAATTCTCAGTCGCCAAGCAAAAATTTCATGTCGATACCTTAGATCTAGATATCAAGCAAAGAGTACTGGGTGTCAAAGCAAGACTTTATGGAGATATTGTCTATAGTCGATTTCCACAAATAAGCCTGGGAATTCAGCATAAAAAACTTGACGATCCCACTGTTGCCTTTCTATTGGGAGCAGATGATGATTCTGGAACCGATATTTATCTGTCTGCCAGTAAACTACATCTTGGGGCTATTGCTGGATATAACTGGTTATGGAATGTAACGGCCCGCTCGACAGAAGCCAATCAAACTGGATTATTAGGTTTTGGTAACGCAGCAAATGGAAATCAGCGCGAAACTGTTCTTGAAGCATCAACAGCCATTCTATTTGGCCGCCATTTAGCCCTTGGCATTGAATATCGCCAAAAACCCGATAACCTTGATTTAAAAGAAGATGACTGGTCCAACATATTTGTGGCCTGGTTTCCAAATAAAGTTATCAGTGTGACGGCAGCCTGGCTGGATTTGGGTGACATTGCCGGAGCCAAAAGCCAGAAAGGGGCTTATTTTTCTGTTACAGGTTACTTTTGATGTTCACAAAATTTCGATATAGCTTTTTTATGGCTTGCTACTTGGCATTAACTGCTTGTGCCAGCACATCAGAACCCACTTTGTATAACAAACTTGGAGGTGAGCAAGGTGTGAATAATATTGTCGAAAACCTCATCCGGGAAATTGGACAGGATGAGCAAATTTTCCATTATTTTGCCGAAGCCCGTGTCAGTCGATTTCGGGAAAATCTTATTGAACACTTTTGTGCAATCTCAGACGGTCCATGCCAATATACCGGTGACAATATGGTGGACATCCATACTGGAATGAATATCAATGAAAGTGATTTTAATCACTTGGTGGATTTATTGATTAATGCTATGGAGGCTGAGGGAATCCCTCACCGCATTCAAAATCAGCTGCTTGCCCGATTGGCACCATTGCGTGAAAACATTATCTATCTATAATTCAATTTTATCGTCAATATCCGCTTCTACAACCGGGAAAGTGGGAACATGGGTAAAAATCACCTGATTACGTCCATGCTCTTTTGCTCTGTATAACGCCGTATCGGCTGCATGTAGAATCACATCCATCGGCGGCACAGGCTCTTCAGGCCATAGCAGACAAACACCGCAACTCATGGTTACCGGAATTAACTGGGAACCACTTGGAATGGGGGTATCCGCTATAACAGATCTTAATCTTTCAAAAGATGCTGTTGCCTCTTCCGGTTTTAATTGCAAAGCGACCAAGAATTCTTCACCACCAAATCTTCCCAACACATCATAGCTTCGCAAAGTGGATTTCAGGCGACTGGCAAAGCGGCGTAATACCTCGTCACCTGATGCATGACCATAAGTATCATTAATCTTTTTAAAATTATCTATGTCACATAATGCGACACAATAAATTTTGTCGCTACGTCTTGAGCGCGCGAGCTCTTCGGTGATCCGTTCGATAGCAGCATGACGATTTAGAATTGTCGTTAAATGATCATGGGTCGCTCGATAAATCAAATCCTTGTATAGATGGGACAGTGGATTTGCCAGCCGCTTGGCCAGTAAAGTACTGAGCACTACACTTATTATCACAATAAATAACGTTAAACCTAGCAGAGAATAATTCAGTCGATCAAAAACCCGATGAAAAATGGATAAATCTGCCAACAAAAATAATTGTATGGGCTGTTTATTAACGTTTTTTAACTTAACCTCTTCCAATAAAAATTGAGATCTTTGCCACCATAAGTCAGGCTCATTAGTTGTTTGAAGAAGATGGTCGAACTCAGCTTTATGAATTGGCAGTGTCGTTAAAAATAAATCTGTCTGGGTAGATTCAAACACAATATCCAACCCGGTTTTGAGCTTTAATTCTTCCAATAAAGGTGCATTTATTTCAAACGCGATAATACTGATGGCGACTTGATGTGGTGCATTTATGGGTACACTGAATAAACGATACAAACGATTATTTATTTCTACAAACTGACCCTGTTGACTGATGCCATGAACCGCCAGCCAGTTGATATCGGCCAGATCAGAGAGTGGAAAATCCAACTCATTCGCTGCAATCAGCTCACCGTTATCATTGAGCACCAACATTAAATCTGCCTGAATGCGTCCAGCATGGTTAGTGAGCATGCTGGTAATGGTTGGCACATTATTGGTGGCAACAGCTTCTCTGAATCCAAAGTCCTGAATAATGACTCTGGTGGCGTAATGTAAATTGGTTTCCCGGCTGTCGATGTACTGATGCAGAAAATAAGCAGCATTTGCCACCTGTTCACGGATTTGCTGCTGATTATGTTTATGAATAAACCAACCATGGCTCAGCTGCATCGCGAAAGCTGTCAGTAAAATCAGACTGACACAAAGTAGAATCATCCTGGTCTGGATGCTATTCATCTATAAGTCGTTTCCATAATATGCAGCGTATTCAGCCATCTGAACTCCGTTCATCAGGATTTATTAATCTGTAACTCTTCAGGGTAAACGCCATACCTTGATTTTTTGTCCAGTTTTGAAACCAAACAGACGATTGCCACCCACCGCAACAGCAATATGCTGTTTACCATTAACGCTGTATGTAATCGGTGGCGCATTGACGCCCGCTTCCGTTTTACCACTCCAGCGTTTTTCTCCCGAATCAGCATCAAAGGCCATCAGTTCACCGCTCCCTTCTCCGGTGAACACCAGACCACTGGCTGTACTTAAAACGCCGCCTATCAATGGATTTTCAGTTTTGACCTGCCAGACTATTTCTCCACTATCTAAATCAATTGCAGTTAATAAACCATGTTTTTCAGGAGTATTTAAAGGAGACATCGAAGAATAACGCACCGCTTCTTCTCCATCCTTGGCAGCCTGTTTGTGTAATTTATATTCCACCGGCCAGTGAATGGCGGCAATAAATACCAAACGTCTGCGAGCATCCACTGAAACGGGAGACCAGTTTGCACCGCCCATTACACCAGGATAAATAATCGTTCCTTCACTGCTGGGAAGTTCAAACATGTTTTTTTGCGGGACAAAGGCTTCGCTTTTATAGAGAAACTTACCATTACGTCTGTCATGTACATAAAACCAGCCCGTTTTACCAGCCTGACCAATTGCGGGAGTAGGTTGCCCCTTAATGGTAATATCAAACAAAACCGGCGGACTGGCTACATCATAACCCCAGCTGTCATGCGGGACTTGTTGGTAATGCCAGCGATAATCGCCACTGTTGGCATCAAGTGCCAGTAATGAACTGCTGTAAAGATTATCACCTGGTCTGGATGAGCCTTCCATTTGCGGTGATGGATTACCGGTACCAAAATGCAGAATGCCAGTATATGGGTCAATAACCGGCGTACTCCATGCCGAAGCACCACCATAACGCCAGGCGTCACCGTGCTGTTCCAGAGCGGCTTTTTCTTTTGCTATATCGCGAGGTAATTTCACCCCATCAGCTGTTTTGGTAACAAAATCACCTTCCCAATTTTCAGACTTGATGGTGTCAAACTGCCATTTTTGTTTACCAGTTTCGATGTCATATCCTGCCATGAAACCACGGCGCCCATATTTCCCGGCGATACCGACTACAGCGCCCAAAGGTGAATCAGAATCCGTAGCATCAAGATGTAATCCATATCCCACGCCGGTGATGCCAATAATGACTGTATCCTGATAAATCATCGGGGCCATATTGATGCCCGCTCCCGAGGTACCGGAGACGCTGCCCAGTTCAGTATCGTCCAGCGTACTAACATCTTCCTGAATACCACTGTTTTCATCAACAACACGATTATCCCAGCGTTTTTCTCCTGTTTTGGCATCCAATGCAATCAATCTGGCATCAATGGTGCCGGTAAAAACCATACCATTTGATACAGCCACACCGCGATTGGCAGGACCACAGCAAATGGGATAATCTTCATCTAAATCATGCTCATAACGCCATAATTGTTGACCACTCGCGGCATCCAGTGCGACCACATCGTTAAACGGCAAAGAAACATACATCACGCCATTCTGAACCACCGGTGTTGCCTGAAAGGTTTCATTTACACCGGTATCAAATTCCCATGCTTCAACCAGCTCCATAACATTGCTTTTGTTAATTTGGACCAGCTTACTGTGCCGTTGATGTAGATCATCGCCACCATAAACCGGCCATTCAATCTCTGTTGCTAAAACTGGCAGGGATAAAACAGTTAAAAGCCCTCCCAACCAGAAGATGTGTTTTAAAGGCATGGTTTTCTCTCTCTTAATTATTTTTAGTTATGATAACAATTACTATCGAACAAGAATTTTTTATCCCGTAAATTGGATCTTATGATCCAGATCAAATCAAAGCCCGATAACCCTACAGCAAATAATAAGTCTCCCTAAAATCAAATTATCAACATCTGTTGTTAATCAGATAAGTGAGGTAAGTAATGTATAAAACACTACTGGTAGGACTTATAACGTTTTTAAATATATCCCTTGTGTTGGCAGATAATTTTAGAAATGAGCCCATCAAACCGATACAGCCATTTATTATTACCGAACCCGCCAAAGTTGAACTCGGGAAAAAACTTTTTTTTGACCCCAGACTCTCCCGCTCAGGGTTCATATCTTGTAATTCCTGTCATAATCTCAGTATGGGAGGCAGTGATAACTTGCCGACTTCCATTGGTCATAATTGGCAGCAAGGACCAATCAACTCTCCCACCGTACTCAATTCCAGTATGAATCTGGCCCAGTTCTGGGATGGTCGGGCAGCCGATTTGCAGGAACAGGCTGCCGGACCAATTGCTAATCCGATGGAAATGGCTTTTAGCCACTCTCTGGCCATTGATGTTTTGCGTTCGATTCCACAATACGTTGCAGCATTCAATAAAATCTATGGCAGTAATGAGATTACTCTGGATCAGGTTACCAATGCCATAGCAGCTTTTGAAGAAACCCTGGTCACTCCCAATTCCCGTTTTGATCTTTGGCTTAAAGGCAGTGACAATGCCTTGACTGACACTGAAATTGCCGGTTATCAGAAATTTAAAGAAATCGGTTGTGTGGCTTGTCATAACGGGGCTGCTGTAGGTGGCAGTTCATTCCAGAAGATGGGGATTATGGAACCCTACCAGACCGAAAACCCGGCTGAAGGACGTATTGCAGTGACCGGTAAAGATGCCGATCGCTTTTCATTCAAAGTACCAACTTTACGCAATGTTGAATTGACTTACCCATACTTCCATGACGGTGCCTATTGGAAACTGGAAGATGCCGTCGATGTGATGGCCAGACTGCAACTGGGACAGAAGCTGGAAAAACAGGACATTCAAAACATAACGGCATTTTTGAAAACCCTGACGGGTGACCAGCCTCAATTTGCCGTACCACAATTGCCACCCTCTACTGGCGACACACCGATTCCTGTTCCATTTGAAAAGGAATAAGTAAAAAAGCCCGCCAGAGTTGATAACTGGCGGGCTTTTCTATTGAGCTGTTAATCAGACAGGTCTGAAACCCTATCAACTACTGCCGCATATAAATCTCGAGTTGAAGCAATCGCGCCATCCTGAACCTGTTCAGCCGAAATAACTTTGCCACCAGCAGCCTGAAGCGGGCGGGTTGCAGTCGTACTGGCCACAACTGTAGGTTTATACCCCAGATTAAATCCGCCATGCGCGGTGGAATTTACACACATATGTGTCATAAAGCCTGCCAACACTATATTTTCAATATTCAGTGATTTCAGTCTTTGATCCAATTCAGTTTGCACAAATGCATTGGGAAAGTTTTTAGTAATAACGTATTCCCCGTCTTGAGGTGCCACCTCATTGGAAATCTGACCAATATCCGTCGTGAGATCGTAAGGTGAGCCCACACCACCATCATGTTGAATATGAATGATAGGGATATTTAACGACCTTGCACGTTCCAGCAAAGCTTTGGCTTCCAAAATAGCTTTTTCCACGCCCGTGAGATGCATAACACCGGTTCGATAGGTATTCTGACAATCAATCATAATTAATGCTGAATTACCCAACTTTGCCGGCTGATGCCCTAAGCCGACAATATCTCTTAATGTTTGTGACGCTTGTGTCATAACAGTCCTCTTTGAATGTTCAAAAATTTACCCGCGGTATGGTTTGCTTCAGTCTTGCTGCCGATCAATCCATGCGATGCTGAAAACTCAACGCATAAGCACCCGGTCTGGCTAATAAAATAGGATCAGAAGATGGCTCAATCCCCTCTGGCAAAGCCAATGGATTAAACATCGTCGCTTTTTCATACTCGGCAGCATCTGCCATCGGTGCCTCGATCACAATAGTCCCTAACTCAACCACCTGGCGATCATCCGGCCAAATTACCGTTGCATCATTTACTTCATCGCCTGGTTCAGCAATTTGCACCGACAAACGAAACTCGGCAGCTTGTTCAGGTAAACGCTCACGAATTTCATTCATTAAATAGTTTTCGTTTTGTGCTTCAGCATCGGCTTTTTCCAATGTTTTCACACCATCTAATGGTGTCACAATGTAGCGACCATAAACCGACTCACCATCGCTGTTGGTAAACTTAAACGCATTGATGCCATGGTAGGACAGATTGGCAAAACTGGCTGGAAAGGGTTTGGGATATTCAACAAAATGCTTGGCTTTAGGATTGTCAGCTAAAAATTGTTGAATAGGTTTGGTCTCAGCTTCTGAAGTGGCAGAATCTCTGACTGCTGTGAGCATTTCCAAAAAAGCTTCTGGTGTTGCCACCGGAAAACGTGGCACTGAGCTCAACACCATATCGGTATATTCCTCGTCGCCCAAATCTATACGCATCGCCATACCTTTGGCTAATCCTTTAGGATCATTGTCCGCAATTTCGGGAAACCCGGTTGCATTAGAAAAACGTACGACTATCGGAGAAGACTGCTGTTGCAAATGTGCTGCAGAAGTAATTTGTCGAGCTGACTCAGCCGGATGGAACACGCCGGTTAACACCACCCCTTTAGTGTGATTGGAACGCAATCCTTCTCTGGGTCCTTTGAATAAATCGTGCTGTACATCAACAATCTTCTCGACTGTCGACTTTTCTGCTTGCTCTGCTGAAACAGGATTTATATTGAAACCTAACAACAATGCCAGTGGCAAATACTTCAATGTTTTACTGCCCATTAACGTTATCCTTTTGATGAATTTACTGCCCGCATTGAGCACGAAAATATAGCTTAAAGCTTTATGAGCCTTTTACATCAAACTTAGTTCATGTTGATTTAAACATTGCAGCAAAAATTCAACGCTGTTGATTTAGCATGATTTGCATTTACTAGACGATTGGTCTACTGTGAACACACATTCACTAGACGACCGGTCTAATATGACACGCATCGAAACAAGACAATCATTAATCAAAGTCGGTACCGACGTTATCGGCAGTCCTGGTTTTAACCCAACAGGCTTAAATACCGTGTTAAAAACCGCTGGCGTACCGAAAGGTTCGTTTTATTATTATTTTGCCAGTAAAGAAGATTTCGGCCTGGCTATCATTGATGAATTCGCAATTGCCTATAACGAAAAAATTGACTCGTTTCTCAGCGATACAAAAGTCAGTCCGCTGCAACGGATTCGTAACTATCTGCAAAATGGACTGGAAACAATCAGCGAAGGTCAGTGTAAGCGTGGCTGCCTGATTGGCACCTTAGGACAGGAATTATCCAGCCAAAATGAAACATTCCGAGTTCGGCTGGATCAAGTGTTCGAAGGCTGGAAACAACAATTTGGCCTGTGTATCCAAGCTGCTATCGATTGTGGTGAACTCTCTGAAGATACCGATATAGAACAACTTTCCGAGTTTTTACTATCAGGCTGGCAAGGTGCCATTTTACGCGCCAAGATGCATTCCAGCATCAGTCCCCTGCAGGCTTTTATCGATACGACTTTTGATCGTGTATTGATCACCCGCTAAATAATTTATTTCTACCAATTACCCGGAGATTTTTATGAGCAAAGTTGTTCGTTTCCATCGAACAGGTGGACCTGAAGTTTTACAACTGGACGACATGCAGGTGTCCGCTCCGCAAGCCGACGAAGTGCTGCTGAAAATTAATAGCATCGGTCTGAATCGTGCCGAGGTCATGTTTCGTAGTGGCCAATACCTGGAAATGCCCGAGCTTCCTGCACGACTAGGCTACGAGGCGTCAGGTATTATTGAACAGGTAGGCTCCAATGTCAGCCAGTTCAAAACTGGCGATAAGGTTAATGTGATTCCAGCTTTTTCAATGAATCAATACGGAACTTATGCTGAAAAAGCTGTTTTGCCGGTTCATGCCATTGTTAAACAACCCGCCAGTATTTCTGACGATGAGGCAGCGGCTGTGTGGATGCAATATCTTACCGCCTGGGGTGCACTGATTGATATCGGGCAGTTAACCCAAGGACAGACATTACTGATTCCAGCGGCATCGAGCAGTGTCGGTCTGGCCGCCATTCAGATAGCGAATCATGTTGGTGCCCTTCCAGTAGCAATCACCCGCACAGCCGCTAAAAAGGCCTTGTTGCTTGAACATGGCGCCAAACATGTTATTGTCAGTGACTCCCAGCAAATAACCGAACAGGTCCAGCTGATTACGGGTGGTAAAGGTGCGGATATGGTGTTTGATCCTGTCGCCGGGCCTGCATTAAATGAATTAGCCAACGCCTGTGGACGATTCGCACAAATTTTCGTCTACGGTGCGTTAAGCACTGACGCAACACCTTTTCCATTATTTACTGCTCTGGCAAAAGGCCTCACCTTCCGTGGTTATACCTTGTTTGAAATCAGCCAGGATGCCGAACGTTTACAACGCGGTGTGGAATTTATCGAAAAAGGCTTAGCGGCTGGCCACCTCAAACCGGTTATTGCCAAAACCTATTTATTGGATGACATTGTTGCTGCACATCAGTACATGGAATCCAACCAACAAATTGGCAAAATCATTGTCACCACATCAAAAACCTAATGCTTTTCACAATGGAGGAATCCTATGAAGTTTAACCTCAAGACTCTAAGTGCCTTAACCCTTGCTTCGCTTGGTTTAATTAGCACTGCTAGCTTCGCCGATGCAGCTGATGTCGAAAAAAACCTGCATAAACTCAATGTACCTGATGGCTTTAAAGTTGAAGTTTATGCAGAAGTGCCTGGCGCACGGCAAATGGCACTGGGCCAGTCCACCGGTACCGTGTTTGTCGGTACCCGTGGCCAAAAAGCTTATGCAGTAGTGGATCGTAATAAAGATCGTAAAGCCGATGAAGTGGTCACTATTCTTGACGACCTTAAAGTCGGTAACGGTATCGCCATGTATCAGGGCAACTTATATATTGCCGAACAAAACCGTATTGCCCGCTATGCAGCGCCCGGCTTTGATCTGAGCCTACCCTTTAAAGAAATGCGCGAAGTGATTTATGAAGATCTGCCTGATAAAGCGCATCATGGCTGGCGTTATATTGACTTTGGACCCGATGGCAAACTCTATGTCACCGTCGGCGCTCCATGTAATATTTGCGACGTAAAAGGTCAGGAAGCCACCATTATCCGGATGAATCCAGATGGCAGTGATGTTGAAATCTATGCTGAAGGTATTCGTAATTCTGTCGGTATGGATTTCCAACCGGACACCGGAACATTGTATTTCACCGATAACAACACCGATATGATGGGTGATGACATTCCACCGGGTGAATTAAACGCTGCACCTGAAAAAGGCATGCACTTTGGCTTCCCCTACTATGCCGGCGGTAAAGAACGTCATGAAGACTGGGCCGATAAAACACCGCCTAAAGACGTTACTTATCCCGTTGTCGAATTTCAAGCACACGCCGCCGCACTAGGCATGAAGTTTTATACCGGCAACATGTTCCCGGAAGATTTCAAAGGTGATGTCATCATTGCCCAGCATGGTTCATGGAACCGCACAGAACCGGTTGGCTATCAGTTAATGCGTGTCACGTTTGATGAAAACAATGAAGTCAGTGGTCATGAAACCTTTATTGATGGCTGGTTAAAGGATGGTGAAGCGTGGGGACGTCCAACTGACGTCTTGCAATTACCTGATGGTTCGGTGCTGGTCTCTGATGATTTTAATGGTGTGATTTACCGCGTCAGTTACGGTGAACAACAGAGTGATGCTCAAACCACCAGCACAAGTCATGGCAACAACACGATAGAAGATCTGATGATGCCGGAATCAGCTATCGCCCATCCGGATGGACGGGTATTTGTCACTGAAATCGGTGAGTTTGGTAAAAAAGGTGATGGTAAAGTCACTGTTGTGAACACCGATGGCAGCACTGAAACGTTAGTTGATGGCCTGAACGATCCAAAAGGCATCGATATGTTTAACAACACCTTATACGTTGCCGATGTCGATCAATTGGTGAAAATCAGTCTGGATGGCAAAAGCGAAGTGATGGTTAAATCAGCTGACTTTCCAGGTAAACCAGTGTTTCTCAATGATGTCGAAATCGATGGTCATGGCAATATCTATGTGTCCGACAGTGGTGATGATAACGGCAAAGATGCCGGTATTTATCAAGTTACAGCCAAAGGCAAGGTAACTGAAATCATCAACCAGAATTCCGGTATCAAACGTCCCAATGGTTTGTTAATGGATGGCTATAACAAGATGCTGGTAGCTGATTTTGGCACTGGTGATTTGTTCCAGCTGGATATTGACTCCGCTAAAGCCACCAAAGTAAACACTGGTTTTGGGGGTGCAGACGGTCTGGTTCGGGATACTGATGGATTTTTATATATCAGTGACTGGAATAACGGCAAGGTATGGCAGTTAAATGAAGCTAAAGCTACGCCACAACTGATCACCGACGAGTATGAAGCCGCAGCCGATATTGCTTTATCAGCCGATGGCAAACATATTCTGATGCCCGATATGAAAGCCGGAAAACTGTATTTCCTGCCGATTAAATAAGTCGATTTAAAATCTCTCAAAAAGCCGGGACTTGTCCCGGCTTTTTGGTTTTTACTAATATGGATTGTTAACGTATTAAACAGGAATAAATCCTTCAGCTTGAATTCAGATTTGTCTGCTAATTTTTCCCACACTGTTAGATTGGTTGTTGTGGGGTGATATATGTTCAACAAACGCAGTATTAAACAATTTCTCATCATCAGTTTTCATTGTTTATTAGCATTACTGCTTCTGATACAAATGAGTTTTCAATGGTTGTTTCCCATCACTAAAATCAAGCGAAGTCTGAAATCTCACCTAGTAGACCCCTCTTTACTTTGTGACCGATCAGAAATGAAGATCTGACACCATCAACCCAATAGTTGGTACAGCAATAGTAGATTAAATAACAAACTTAATACTGCTAACGTTTGCCAGAATCGCACAGGATGACGTTCAATCAATGGCACAAATTCAGTTTGTAAAAATGCCGGGTTGGGTTTTAGCAGGTCCGTCTGCAGTTCGGATAAGGCTTCATAGCGTCGTTGTGGATTAAGCTGTACGGACTTTTCTATCGCTTTATCAACCCACACAGGAATATCGTTTGTCACTAGCGTCAGAGATTTATAATTCAGGCGGCTCAATTGCTGACGATTTATGTGTTTTTCGAAACGCTTTCCGTAAGGTAACTGTCCGCTCAGCAATTGGTAAATAATCGAGCCCAAAGAAAACTGATCAGCCTGCACTCCCGCCTGTTCTCCCAGTAGATATTCAGGCGCGGTAAATTCTTTGGTTCCCAGCAGTTTTTTGCGTTCTATCGGCGATGCCACATCCGCGATACCAGCTATTCGGGTGGAACCAAAATCAATAATTTTCACCACACCTTCATCACTAAGCAGGACATTACCGGGCTTAAGATCTTGATGCAGCATATCCAGTCGGTGAAATGCCCGAAGTCCTGAGATCAGTTGTGGGAGTATCTGTCTGACTTCACTCAGACTAAGTGGCCCTTCATCATCCAGTTTCTGTTGCAGCGTTTTGCCCGCCACATATTCCATCACATAATAAAGAAAGCGTCGGGGACGCTGTTGCTCAACGATGCGAACGACATGGGCATTGTCAATTCGTCGTCCAATCCACTCTTCCAGCTGAAAACGTTCCAGATAGGCCGGATCATCTTCAAAGTTTACTGAGGGTGTTTTCAACACCACTTTCTGCTGGGTTTGGGTATCTATTGCCAGATACAGCTGACTGGTGGAACTGGCATGCAGCTCACGTAACACCCGGTAACCATCAAGAATGACACCTTCGTACAATTCTGGTGGAAACGGTAACGCCGTCAATCGGGCATAGACTTCATCCGGCTTGGGATCAGATAACTCGTCAATACAAAACACTTGGCAGCTTACATTATCTCCACTGCCGTTTTGCAACGCTAACTCACACAATTCTTTGGCACACTGCTCAGGATCAGCATTGTCGCTTAACTGCTGTTTAATGACATTGTCTGCAACAAACTCATAAACACCATCCGTCATCAATATAAAAACATCACCCTGTTCCACAGCCAGGTTTTTATAGTCGATATCCAAAGCATAATCGACTCCCAATGCCCGTCCCAGATATTCCTTTCCTTGATCCAGTTTTATACGGTGATCCTGGGTTAGTTGTTCCAGCGTATTATTACGATAATGATAGATACGGGCATCGCCAACATGAAATAGATGAGCGGTAACTGATTTGATAATCACCGCCGAGAAGGTCGTAGCAAAGCCTCGTGACATTTCCCGAAACTGATGACTCTGGCCACACAGCCAGACATTTATCGCCGTTAAAACCTTGCCACCGGATTGTTTGACCGACCAGGTATCTGGTGTACTGAAATAATCAGCAATAAATCCGGTGATGGCGGCATGACTGGCCTCGCGGGCCTGTTCGCTGCTACTGATACCATCGGCAATTGCACAGATGGTACCCTTGCTTTCCAGCAGCAAGCTGTTCTCCGGGGCATAAAAACCGATCGCATCCTGATTTTCGGCTTTCACTCCGGCCCGCGAGTATTGCCCGCAACGGACTTTCAGCATGATCTCGATCCCGTTTAATGCACGTCGATCATTTGCACGGTTCCATCCGGCAATACTTCTGCCATCTGGCCGCGCGGCTCATCCATAAATTGCACTACGATCAAGGTAACAACCGCGGTGGCAGCAATTACCCAGAAAAACAACTGCGCTGAGACCACGGACAATACCGTCAAAAACAATAACGCACCGACATTACCATATGCGCCTGCCATGCCAGCAATTTGTCCCGTCAGACGACGTTGCACTAAAGGTACCACAGCAAACACCGCTCCTTCACCCGCCTGAACAAAGAACGAACAGCACATGGTCGCCAACACAGCTAATACAATAAACCATTCAGGCGTAATCAGGCCCATAACAAAATAGCCCACAGCCAGGCCTGCCAGACAAATGGTCAGCGTCAATTTACGACCCAGCTTATCACTGAAGTAACCGCCGGTTGGGCGTGAGACCAGATTCATAAAGGCAAAACCGGATGCCAGTAGTCCGGCCTGAACAACAGTAATATCAAATGTTTCACTGAAAAATAGCGGTAACATCGACACCACCGCTAACTCAGAACCGAACGTTGCCAGATAGGCCAGATTCAGCACCGCGACCTGCTTGAATTTGTAACGATGAATTTCTGGAACCGGCGTATGAAATATAGATTTGTTGACCTGAAAAATATGATAAAGCTGGTACAAAAACAACAGTATTAGTCCAGCATAAATCAGCATGGATACTGATTCAGTCAGTAATGAGACCCCGTTTGGAGACAGTTTCCAGGCCAGTAGTGCCAAAGCGCCATACATCGGCAGAGTCATCAGAATTAATAAAACAAAGTCGCCTTTGCTGGTAACTTCCATTGCCCCGGACTTTTTCGGTTTGAAATAAGTTGACCCTTTTGGCGTATCAGAAACGCTGTTGTAATAGATAAACGCATAAATCAATGCAATTAAGCCGGTCAGCGCTACCGCATAACGCCAGCCTTCATCACCGCCAAACATCAACGCAATCGTCGGCAGACTCATCGCCGCTGCAGCTGAACCAAAATTACCCCAGCCCCCGTAAATGCCTTCCGCCAGACCGACCTGTTTAGCTGGAAACCACTCTGAAATCATTCGAATACCGATAACAAAACCGGCACCAACAAAGCCCAGCATAAAACGAGCTAAGGCCATTTGTTCAAAACTGTCGGCCATCGCAAAAAAGAAACACAACATACTGGAAATCCCCAGCAGCAATGAATACATGATTTTGGGGCCGTATTTATCTACTAACATCCCCACCACAATCCGGGCAGGAATGGTCAGCGCGACATTCAGAATCAATAGAGTTTTAACTTGCTGGTCGGTGAGGCCAAGTGTTTCTTTAATCGAAACCAGTAATGGTGCATGGTTAAACCAGACCACAAAACTGATAAAAAAAGCCATCCAGCTGAGATGTAAAATGCGGCTGTTACCGCTGAAGGATAAAAATTTTAAATTTGAGGCAGACATTGTGTTCTCACTTCAGAACGTTTGACCAACATTGGTCATCATCTAAAGCGGGAATTATGCCAACTTATAAGCTATTGATTTTGTTAAGTACTTATTATTTAAACAGGTATCTTATGCACTTATTTAAGCCGTAGTTATTCTTGCTGCACCATGGCTGTGCAGATTGTCAGGCGACAAAGGCCACTGCATTCTTGCCTGATTGTTTTACCCGGTACATCGCTTCATCGGCTGCTTTTAACAAGGCATCAATGTTTTCACCGTCCTCGGGATAACGGGCAATGCCAATACTGGCCCCCACCTGACAAGGGCAGTTATCAATCACCATTTTTTCGGAAAGTGTAGCAATGATTTTATCGCCTACCGTTTGTAAATGCGTATCTTTAGCTACATCACTAATCAGCACGACAAACTCATCTCCACCAATACGGAATACGGTATCCGATGCACGTAAACGCTGACCAATGCGCTGGGCCACCTCTTTTAATAAAGCATCACCCACATGATGACCACAGTCGTCATTAACGGATTTGAAGTTATCCAGATCAATAAACATCATCGCCAGCGAAGTACCCTTACGCTGTGCCTGTAATATGGCCTGCTCTGCCAGCAGGCTGAACTGTGCCCGGTTGGCCAGACCGGTCAAACTGTCTTTATGCGCCATTTCGGTGAGCGCCAGCTCCAATTGTTTGCGTTCGGTAATATCACGAATATCACCGCTGAGTTCAATGGTGCGACCATCTTCACTACGATTGAGTTGAAGTAACATTTCCGCATCAATTAGTGCATTGTCAGCCCTGACCAGTTGTACTTCACAGCGGCTATAAGGCAAAGGACGAAATTTTTTGGCCAGTAATAATAAATGTGAGATGCGTGTCGCTGATTCCTGATCAAACAGGCGGTGGTAGTGTTGGCCGAGATAATAACGTTCTTCGTGTTGCAGCAATAATTTCACTGACGCACTAATAAAGGTGATATTGCCACTGGCAGAATTGATGACGATAACGATATCTGAGCTTTTTTCCATCAGCTTGCTGAAATACTGCTCGCGACGGATCAATCGACTTATTGCCATCACAAATGACAACAGAATCAAAATCACAATAATGCTCTGTAGTCCTCTCAACAAATATGTTTGCCGTTTAGCAGAAGCTTCGAGTTGATTGGTTAATTTATTCATCAGGGCAAGTAACTGCGGATTATCCGCCACCATGGCATTCACCAGTTGCTCCAACGCCGATTCCCTAAGCTGCATTTGTTGAATAGACCGGTACAACGGTTCCCACAACTCAATTGACTGCTTCAGTGTTTTTTGAATTACGGTTTCCTTGAATTGTTCAACCTGAATAAGTTGACCATTGGCGCTTAACGTTTCACCACCATTCATCATGGCGTTAAGAGTTTGATCGAATAAGGACATGGCCTCCATCAATTCCTGATAAGCCTCGTCGGTACTAAGCCCCTGACTCTGCTGATAACGCATTAACAACAGTGCTTTGGTCATTTTCTGTGACAACATGCGTTGACGACCAGCAATATTGATATTGATTGAGGAAGCTTCCAGCTGAACCGAAATATGATAATTCATTGCCAGTAACGTGACATCAAAGATAATCACCAGACTGAGTGGCAGCAAAAAATGTCGGTACTTTTTGATTACCTCAAACATGCCCCCCCCTTGTTATCCGCTAAGGATTTTTAGCGTTAATCGTCCTGCCAGTCCAGATCGCAACAAAACACATAAAGCTTGTTATGTACCACTACCGTCTGGGAAACCGTGATGCACATTCTGGAATCGGCAACGGATAGATAAGGTCGACTAACCTGCATTTCACCGGGATGTTCAATGGCTCTGAAATGATAGTGTTTGTGTGACCAATTAGCATTATCACCTGACAAAAGCGGGGTAAAACGCGTATCCATTTTTTGCTGGTAATGTGGAGAATAGACATTTCTGGCCATCTGATAGCCAACTTCATCCAATAAATAACAGCGCACCGCACGCTTTTCCTTAAACAAAATAAGCGTGCTGGTATCAAAGGCATTGGTAATAGAAAATTCACTGACAGCCTGACGAAACAGTGTTTCGATCTTTTTGAAATCCTGATTCATTTGATGGCTGTTTTTAAAACGCTGGCGTTGCTGAATTTTCAAAAGATGATCAATATCTTCAGCAAATTTCGTGTTTTGAGAGATACGTTGTTGCGGGCGGGCAAAATAGAACCCCTGAACCATATCGGCGTTGGCGGCAATAGCCACCAGCGCTTCCCGTTCAGTTTCCACCCCTTCTATTACCACCAGACTACCGGCTTCGTGGATCAGTGAAACGACCCCAGTCAGAATGCGTTCAACTCGACTCGAGGTGCCCGCACCATGGATCATGCTGCGATCAATTTTTACAATATCCGGTTCCAATTCCCAGATACGATCAAAATTGGAATGCCCGGCACCAAAATCATCAATCGCTATCAGGCAGCCCAAATCCCGAAAGTGGCGAATCAAACTACGTAAGTATTGCCGGTCATCAATTTCACTTTCGAGAATTTCAATCACCACGCGATGGGGAGTAATACCGGTTTGTTCAAATAATGTGTTCATAAAGCCGGCATCCGGCCGCTCAGAAACCAGACATTGTGAATTCAGGTTCAAAAACAACCATGTTTCACCATTCGGCTGACGGGCAAAATTGTGCATATGCAACCGTCGACATAATCGATCCAAAGACAGGTTTTCCACACCGGTTTGGGGTATTGCCAGCAGCTCTAGTGGTGAATGAGGTTGTTGTTCTGTATCGACCGCGCGAATCAGTCCTTCGTAGCCAACAGGACGACGATGCGAGATGCTGAAAATGGGCTGAAAATGACTGCTCAACGTTAAATGATGATAATCAGCCGTCACATATAGACAGGTTTGTTCAGCATCATGCATCTGCTGCATTGGCATACCTTTAAATTCTGATTGGAAAGCAACTGTGTTCAACATAATATAGCGGTCAATTCACCGAGAAGTTTTGTTAATTATCAAACCTGCCCAAGTTGAGCAGGTTTGATTCACACTTGCATCCATGCCAACGCGTCTTATTTAGCTCATTTCAACGCATTAGGCAGCCTTCCTGGCATGCCTTTGATGTAAAAATTTAATCACTTCAGAACGGTAATGGTTGTAATCGGCATTATCTGCCAAGTCCAGTCTTTGTCTGGGTCTGGGAAGATCTACCTGCAGAATTTCACCAATACTGGCTGCCGGACCATTGGTCATCATCACGATTTTGTCAGACAGCAACACGGCTTCATCCACATCATGGGTAATCATAATAACGGTGTTGTTCAAATCTGCCTGAATTTCCATCAACGAATCTTGTAAATGGGCACGAGTCAACGCATCCAATGCACCGAATGGCTCATCCATTAACAAGACTTTTGGCTCCATTGCCAACGCTCTTGCAATACCGATACGTTGTTTCATACCACCTGAAATTTCCGCGGGTAGTTTATCTTTGGCATGAGTCATATGCACCAATTCCAGATTATGCAATGTCCAGTCACGAATTTGCTGACGATTACGGGTTTTACCAAACACCGATTTCACTGCCAATTCGACATTTTGATAACAAGTAAGCCAGGGAAACAAGGCATGATTCTGGAACACGATAGCCCGATCCGGACCCGGTTCATTTACCTCTTTGCCCTGGAGAATCACTCCACCTTCAGTGGCCTGATACAAACCACCAACAATATTCATAACGGTCGATTTACCACAGCCTGAGTGACCAATAATACTGACAAATTCGCCTTTATTGATTTGGATGTTCACATTGTCCAACGCCCTAAATGGGCCATTGGCGGTTGGAAAATCAATGCTGACATGATCGATATTTAAATAACTTTCCATTGTCTGCTCCTAGCGAATATTTGCGGTTTTGTCGTATGAGAAAAACTTCTGCAATGTGAGCATAATGCGATCCAAGGCAAAGCCAATCAGACCAATCGCCAATACCGCGACCATAATACGGCTGAGCGAATTGGAACTGCCATTTTGGAACTCATCCCAGACAAACTTACCCAGCCCCGGGTTTTGTGCGAGCATTTCTGCTGCAATTAATACCATCCAGCCGATCCCCAGCGAAATTCTCAATCCGGTAAAAATCATCGGAATGGAAGAAGGAACCACGATTTTCCACACCGTCGTGAAATATCCCAGTCGCAACACCTTTCCCACATTAAGCAAGTCACGATCAATGGAGGACACGCCAACCGCAGTATTAATCAAGGTCGGCCACAAAGAACACAACATAACGGTGATGGCCGAGGTAATAAATGACTTGGAGAACATCGGATCGGCCGAGACATACACTGCACTGACCACCATGGTCACAATGGGCAGCCAGGCCAGTGGTGACACTGGTTTGAAAATCTGGATCAGAGGATTTATTGCGTTATACAGATTTTGACTTAAACCACTGACGATACCGATCGGAATCGCAATCAAACTGGCCAGCAGAAAACCGACAAATACGGTAAACAGACTGGTCCATATCTGATCAATAAAAGTGGGTCTTCCATTGAAGTCCCGAACTTTAATTTCGGCATCGGGATTTTTCGCCAGTTTGTTCGCATTCCGCTGTTCCTGGCGCTGATAAAAATCTGTCTCACGCTGACGTTCAGCCTGATGTTCTTCATTCAGCACCTTAACCTGCTCCCATACCTGAACCGGTCCGGGTAATTGGCCAAGACTGGTATCAACTTTGGCAGCTCCAAAATGCCAGAAAAATAGAAAGGCAAGCATCGCTATCAATGGCAAACCAATCATTTTTACTAGCTGTTGAAATTGAAACCCGGCGGGTTCCCCACCAGCGATTTTCGCCAGTGGGACGAACCAGTTGAGCCCCGTTATTTCCAGAAAATATATAAGTTTATCGTTCATAAGAGTCCATCTTTGTCCGTTTTATGAAAAGCAGGGGAATTAATCCACCTGCTCCTCTCCTTTCAGGCCAATGGCAAATTTTTCCAGGTAAGCATTAGGTGCTGTCCCGTCAAATTCGATACCATCGATAAACTCATTTTGAGCCGGTTTGAAACCCGTTTCAGAGGTGAAATCTGGGAAATCTGTTACAGCTAACTTGCCCTCTTCAATCAATTCTTTTGCTGCAATTTGATAAATATCGGGACGATAAACTTTCTTTGCCATATCGGTATACCAGCTATCCGATTTGGCTTCCGGGATCTGGCCCCAACGACGCATTTGGGTCAGATACCAGATGGCGTCACTGTAATATGGATAGGTCGCGTTATAACGGAAAAACACGTTGAAATCGGGGATTTCACGTTTATCACCTTTTTCGTATTCAAAGGTGCCCGTCATACTGTTAGCAATGACATCATAATCAGCACCGACATAATAACTTTGTGAAAGTATTTCAACGGCCTCAGGACGATTGGCATTATTCTCAGCATCCAGCCAATGTGCAGCACGGATAAGGGCCTTAACTAATGCAATATGGGTGTTGGGGTTTTCATCAGCCCATTGCTGGCTAACACCGAACACCTTCTCTGGGTTATTTTTCCAGATTTCGTAGTCGGTAATCACCGGTACCCCGATCTCCATAAATACTGCCTGCTGATTCCATGGCTCGCCCACGCAATAACCTTCAATGGTTCCAGCTTCCATCGTCGATGGCATTTGAGGTGGAGGTGTGACCGATAACAAGGCTTCTGCCTTAAGCTGACCACTACTGTCACCTTTGTGCGGTGCGTAATAGCCTGGATGAATGCCACCAGCTGCCAGCCAGTAACGTAATTCATAGTTATGGGTGGAGACAGGAAAAACCATGCCCATATTGAACGACTTACCTTGCTGTTTGTAACTATCAATAACCGGTTTTAAAGCTTCAGCACTGATTGGATGCTGGGGCTTGCCATCCTCAGCCGTGGGGATATGCGGTTTCATCTGTTCCCATACATTATTGGAAACGGTGATCGCATTACCATTGAGATCCATACTGAAGGCGGTAATGATATCGGCCTGAGTTCCATAACCAATTGTCGCACCAAGCGGTTGTCCGGCAAGCATATGAGCACCATCAAGTGCACCATTAATTACTCCATCCAGCAGCACTTTCCAGTTTGCCTGGGCTTCCAGCGTGACGTACAAGCCTTCATCTTCAAAAAAACCTTTTTCATAGGCGATTGCTAATGGCGCCATATCGGTGAGCTTGATAAAACCGAGGCGAAGATCTTCTTTTTCCAGCTCTCCCGGAGCTGCCAGTGAGTTTGTCGAAAAACTGATAACACCAATGATGCCAACGGCAGATAACCAGCGGCGTATGGAATGTGAATTTACTTTAGGTAAAGACATAAATAGCTCCAACTTTTAGGGCCAGTTCATTCTGATGATTCCATTACTGGAGATCATAAAAACAAGGCCAGAGGACAGAAAACGGCGACGTTGCCCGATACCGGGGAAATCATTTCCAGACACGGTTTTCAATCCTGCGTTGGATTGTTCCAGGACCCTCTGATTTTCATAGCCAAGAACAAAAACGGCTATGAAAAAACAACAGATCCCACTGTCCTATTTGCAGTTAATATGCCAATCACATACCTATTTAAAAAATAATATATTTCAATCACTTATAAAATCGCTTTACTAATAATCAATTTCAACTTGCGTCGCTTTGGGGCTTAACAAAAGGTCTGGCACTCAGATGGTGCAGTAACAGACCATTTTATTTAACTCAGTTATGAGGATGAGTTTCCAGCAGGTTTGCTGTAGCCAAGACCTGTTTTGCCAACATCGCCAGACGCATGTTCTGGTTCATCGCTGTGGTGCGTAACAGACGATAAGCTTCGTCCTCACTGCACTGACGCTGCTGCATCAAAACGCCTTTTGCACGGTCAATAATCTTGCGTTCTGCCAGTTTGGTTTCCAGTGATTGCACCTGTTGACGCATCGTCTGTTGTTGCAGAAAACGGTTTCGTGCTGTGCTCAGTAACGGCAACACCCTATGCGGTTGTAAACCATCAACCACATACGCACTGACGCCAAGCTCAATAGCCTGTTTTTCGACCTGCGCGTCATAAACGTCGGTGAAAATAACCACTGGCATTGGCTGCTGTCTGAGTAACATATCGACAAGCGCCATCATGTCACTATCGCAATTACGAACGGCCAGAATGAACATGCCAGTAAATTCGAGTTGTTTCATGGCTAGTTTAGGAAGAGAAGCCGATTGGTTGGTCACCTCAAACATGGTGCCACTCAATTGTTCGACTAATTGCTGTGCTATATCAGAACGATCGCACACCAATGTGGAGTTAAAATTTTGTGTCATGATGTCAGTTGAGTTTCGCATGATTATCCGCAGCATAGTTAATGATAAGAGAAAACACATTGAGTACCGTATCAATGGCACGGGAGGCCGTTTTAAAGTAATCATCGGCTGATAAGGTAATCGAACCTTCAATCAGCACTTGTTGATCAATGGTCTGTAACAATAAATCTGTATCGCGTTCGATTTTACCGTTTTGACCAGCCAGAATTCCCACCAGGTCTTTATTACGAATTCCGGCAATTTCCCTGAGTAATTCACCGATCCTGCTGTTTGCTGTTAAACGTTGGAATGACAACATCATCGTTTCGGTGCCCCCTGCCTGACCTCGGGCACATAGGGTCGATCCAACGGCACGCATTTGGCCGAGAATTTCAGCAGCTCTGAGAGTGTCAAGACAGATTTCGGATAAGCGAGTGATGTTATCCAGCATAAAATGGTGAAGGTTGTACAAACGGCTAAGATCATCAAACAAAGACAATTGGCCTTCGATCATCGCATTGTGCTGCCGGATAACCTGATGAGGAGTCAGCTTGCGATCCAGTATCTGCTTTTTAAGTCGCGGCCAGTGATCTACAAACGATTGCCATTGCGGTAACGTTTGCATTTCGGTGTTTTGTGCACCGAGAATAAATTGATCGATTTGTTGCTGCAGAAAGGTCAGCTTGCCGACCAGGGAAGCATTTCCAGCACAGACAGCACTGCTGGTGCCCCGATGTTGCTGAGATAAATCAATTAACTGTTTTAAATTAACCAGTTGAGAAATGGCAAATTCTGTACGTCGTTTATCACGGAAATTCAGGGTGAATTGTCTGGTAGCAGCAAAACATGCTGCTACCGATAATGCACCTGCAATGGTGGGGTTGACTATCATAGCCTGACTCTCAATTAGTCGTTGTTCCGATTATTCCCAGCTGAAAAGATAACCAGCCATTAAGCCTAAGGGAGAAATCAACACTAACAAAAGCAGCTTGAATAACTCTTTCATCAAATAGAAAAAATCAACTAAGTATCCCATTGTTGTGGCCTCCTTCTTTGTATGGCAACGACAACGATATTGCATAAGCTGTGCCAGAGATAAAATTATTATTTATCAGTAACTTAAAAATTCATCTTGTCACGTCATGCATTAAAATGGGCTGTAGTAAACGGACCATCGCTTATTTTTGGTGCGCCGAAGCAGAATTACAGATAAAAAAAAGCCAGCCCTGAAGGGCTGGCTTGGTACAACAAAGGCAGCTATGAAAAATCAACAGCCTCTAATACCGAGGAGATATCAGAACTTAACTTGTCCATAGACCCAGAACTTTTCAGTATCCACTAACGATGGAAATTCATCATCCGCTTGATAATCAGCGTATTTCACACCCACGGTGTAATGCTGGTTAAAGGTTTTCTCCAACAGAACATCCAGCTCATTACCGGCATCCAGACTGTCCTGGTCCGTTTCAAAGTCATGGTAGGAAACAATCAGTTTGGCTCCGAAAATCACATTGCCAACGACTGTTAAATAAGCATCTTTCAGTCCTTGTGCCGGAGTGTTCAGGAATTGATCGGCCCAGCCCTGAAACGCATGATTAGTGCCCAGGGGTGTTTTAAAACTGTCCGTTCCATCGCCTTCCTGCACTTCATAAGAGAGTTTGGCCATCCAGCCTTTATGCTTGGCACCCAGCTCTGCCAGATAATAATCCTGAGCATCCATGGTGCCGCTTTTATAATCACTTTGACGGGCATATTCGGCTGTATAAACCAGATTCCAGGCATCATTGATCGCAGGAGCACCACTGAGTCGCACACCCAATGTTTTAGAAGAGGTCGCTTCGGCATCTTCATATTCCAATAAATACCCATAGCCTTCCAGTTTGCCAAATGGTAAACCGCTGTATTGGGCATTAAGCAAATGAGCTTCAACATCAATTACGCCATTTCTGATAATCCCAGCATCACGATCATCCCCAAAAATAGTGTTTATTTTATTGACAAAAGCGTAACTCAGCCTGGTATCAGGTAAAGAAGTATTCTGAATCGAAAAAGCATCAAAGGTTTGATGATTCTGCCGCCATAACACATTACCAATATAACGATGGAATGGTGCATCTCGGTAGGTAATTTGCTGACGACCAAATTTCGCAACGGTATCAAAGCCCTGATAACTCAGATAAGCCTGATTGACTTCAGTACCATCCGGATCTGCCACTACTGAATATTCAGTCTCACCATTAGTGGTGCTATTGTAATTATCACCGCCCAGATCAGTAACATTCTCAAACTCAAGAAATGCACCAAAACCATTTAAACGGCCGGTTTCATACCCCAGGGTAGAACGCACGGTAAATGCATCGGCATCTTTCAGGTCGTTATCCTGTTCAACAGATTCATAACGGGCACGGGCAGAAAAACTGACCTTTCCGCCAGTCAGGGCTTCGATAAAGCTGTCTTGTTCGGCTGCAGCCGCTGTCATTGAAAATGTGCCAATGAAGCTCGCCATCAACGTCGTTGCAGTATATGTAGGTAATTTTGACATGATCCTTCCTTAATTTACGGGCCGCGAAAATACCTTCGGCGACCGAAATATCAAAAAAATAGAGATTGATTTGCCACGTCGTTATGGCTGCATACGCGCTGGGCGGTTCAGAGGGCAATGCATCATCGTAAATACACAACACTCGTCAATTTGTTAAGGCAGAAACAAGCTCTGCCCTGACAGCTGTCAGGAATTAGCCAACAACTGTTTTAATTCGGGAATGCAGGATCCACAGTTGGTCCCTGCTTTTAAACATCGGCCAATATCATCAACCGATTTGGCTTCACCTTTACGGATAGCGTCTTTAATGGTGGTTTCGCCAACACCGAAACAGGCACAAACCATTTTGCCTTTATCCTGCTGTCCCGGCCCTGGACGGCCTGCAAGCAGACTCTGCCGGGCAGCTCCATCCAGTGTTTCTTCTGAAAATAATTGAGATAGCCAGCCACGTTCTGGCAGATAATGGTCGGCAGCCAGAAACATCACAGTCTGTAACTGATTATCAACAATATTGGCAGCACGATAGCGGCCAGCTCGCTGGTCACTGAATTCGATCCATTCACCTTGCTGTTCTGTAATATTCTGAATCCACTCAAGTGGTTGCTCTACCCAGTTTTCACCAGCCAGTTCATAGCGCCAGAACTGCTGACCTTTGACTTTGACCCAATAGGCTGTTTCAGTGAGGCTCAATGGCTTGCGGGATAAAATAAAACCATGCCAGCGCGGCAAAAATGGACGTACATTCACCGGGGTATGTTTGGACTCGGGTTGACCGGAAATGGGATCGGTTAGGGGTGCGACCAATGTGTCGACACGTGCCTGTGAGGCAAACTGTCCATTCCAGTGAATAGGCACAAAGATGCTGCCCGGGCGTTGATCCTGAGTTAAATTCACCCTTCCGGTGAGTCGTCCCCATTTGCTTTCAACCTGGGCCAGAGCCTTGTTCTGGATCTGCCAGTGGCCGGCATCGACCGGGTGCATATCAATCATCGGTTCACTGATATGCGCATTTAATCTGGGTGCCCGTCCGGTGCGGGTCATGGTATGCCATTGATCACGGATACGGCCGGTGTTTAACACTAAAGGATAGGTATCATCGACTTCGTTTTGCGGATAATGCGGGTCAACCGCAATCATTCTGGCTTTACCGGAAGCGGTATAAAAATGATTATCGGTAAACATTCTCGCTGTGCCCTGAGGCGCATTTTCGGTCACTGGCCACTGAATGGGTTGCAACGATTCATATTCCTGCTCGGTGATATTGGCCAGAGCGCTAATATCAAAATCACGCTGTCCCTGATTTTCAAAGGCAGACAATCTGGCATGTTCACGAAAGACATCTACGGCCGTTTCAAACTGAAACTGTTCAGCAAAGCCCATACGTTTGCCGACTTCCTTGAGCATCCACCAATCGGCTTTAGCTTCACCGGGTGCTGGTAAAAAAGCCCGTTGATGACTGATACGTCTTTCAGAGTTGGTGACAGTGCCGTCTTTTTCGCCCCAACCAAGCGCCGGCAGCAGTACATCGGCAAATTCGGTGCAGTCCGTTTGCTTTTCAATTTCAGAAACAATGACCAATTCACAGCTTTCCAACGCTCTCTTGACCTGATCAGCATCCGGGATGCTCACCACCGGGTTGGTGGCAATAATCCAGACAGCTTTGATGTCGCCACGCTCTATCGCATGAAACATCTCAATAGTTTTATGACCGGCAGTATTGGTTAAGCGATCGGTATTCCAGAAACGTGACAAACGATCATGATGTTCTGGTTTGTCTATTTCCATATGAGCCGCCAGCTGATTGCTCAAGCCACCGACTTCACGCCCGCCCATCGCATTGGGTTGACCAGTAATGGAAAACGGCCCCATACCGACTTTGCCAATCCGACCAGTGGCCAGGTGACAGTTGATAATGGCATTACATTTATCCGTGCCGCTGGTCGATTGATTAACGCCTTGAGAGAACAGACTGATCGTTTTTTCAGTCGAAGCAAACAATTGATAAAACTTTGCTATATCGGCTTCCGATATTTCCGTCTGACGTGCCACTTGTGGAATATTGGCCGCGGTTTTTCCCGCCGAATCCAGTGATGATGCAAAGCCTTCCACATATTGCTCAAGATAATGCCAGTCGATACAGTCATGCTGTTTGAGATAGCTCAGCAAACCATTAAATAAAAACGCATCCGCACCTGGCCGTAATGGCAGATGCAAATCGGCGATATCGCAGGTGGCCGTTTTTCGGGGGTCAATCACTACCACTTTCATATTCGGCCGGTTTTGCTTGGCCTGAGTAATACGCTGAAACAGTACCGGATGACACCATGCAGTATTGGAACCGACAATCACCAATAGATCAGTTTGTTCGAGATCCTCATAGCTGCACGGCACCGTATCACTGCCAAATGCACGTTTATGCGCGGCCACTGCAGAAGACATGCATAAGCGTGAATTCGTCTCGATATTGCCACTGCCAATAAAACCTTTCATCAGTTTATTGGCCATATAGTAATCTTCGGTCAGAATTTGACCTGACACATAAAACGCCACGGCCTCCGGACCATGTTCATCAATGATCTGTTTAAACCGGTCACTGACATGGTTCAATGCGTTATCCCAGTCAACCCGTTTGCCATTTACCTGTGGATACAACAAACGATTATCCAGACCGACGGTTTCCCCTAAAGCAGAACCTTTTGAACACAAGCGTCCTAAATTAGCGGGATGGGACGGATCACCTTTTATGGCGACCGTACCATCGGTTTGCGGAGCAGCTAAAACGCCGCAGCCGACGCCACAATAGGGACAAGTTGTTTGTGTTGCGTGTTGTGCCAACAGTCAATCCTCAGAGTGCAATGTAAATCAGGCCGTCTTCGACTTTGGTATCAAATGAACGGGTGCAACCTTCGTCTGGACCAGTGGCCTCACCGCTGCTTAAATCAATCACCCAGTTATGTAATGGGCAGGCTACACGTTTATCGTAAACAATCCCCTGGGATAACGGACCTTTTTTATGCGGGCATTGATCAAATAAGGCAAAGACCTCATCACCACTGGTCCGAAAAATCGCCACATCCCCATCCGGCGTTGTCATCACTCGTGAGCCTTTTTGCGGTACGCTTTCTACCGATCCTACTTCAGTCCAATTTTGCATCTGTTGTTAACCTACTTGCTTGATGGGAATATAGTTTTCGCGCTGTTTGGCAGCATGTTCCGCCCAGGGATCGTCCTGCGATTTTTCCTGTGACTCGTAAAACCGCTGTGCCAGGACTTTGCGGTTGTCATGATCATCAACCACTTTGGCCTGAACGCTTTTCAGTCCCACCCGTTCAATCCACGGTGCGGTACGTTCCAGATAATGGGCATCTTCACGATAAAGCTGCATAAAGGCTGCACAGTATTCCATCGCTTCTTCTTCAGTAGCGACTTTGCACAGGAAATCAGTCGCACGAACTTTGATACCACCGTTACCACCGACATGCAGTTCGTAGCCTGAATCAACACAGACAATACCGAAATCCTTGATGGTGGCTTCAGCACAGTTACGCGGACAACCTGATACAGCAATTTTGAATTTATGCGGTGTCCATGAACCCCAGGTCATTTTTTCAACCTTGATGCCCAAGCCGGTGGAGTCCTGAGTACCGAAACGACACCATTCTGAACCCACACAGGTTTTCACGGTACGTAATGATTTACCGTAAGCATGACCTGAAACAAAGCCCGCTTCACTGAGATCAGCCCACATTTTCGGCAGATCATCTTTTTTCACACCAAGCAAATCGATGCGCTGACCGCCAGTGATCTTTACGGTGGGTACTTTATATTTATCCGAGATATCGGCAATAGCACGTAACTCATTGGCGTTGGTAACCCCACCCCAAATCCGTGGCACCACTGAATAGGTACCATCCTTCTGGATATTGGCATGAACCCGCTCGTTGATAAAACGTGACTGAGGATCATCTTGATAGTCTGGCCAAGTGCTCAGCAGATAATAGTTTAATGCTGGACGGCATGAGTGGCAGCCATCAGCATTTTTCCATTCCAGGGCGACCATCAGATCAGAAATGGTTTTCAAACCTTGTTCTTTAATGGCGTTTTTCACTTCGCCATGACTCATGCTGGTGCAACCACACATGGGTTTTTTACTTGGCGTATCGTTAAAGTCACTGCCCAGCGTCGATGCCAGTAATTGCTCAACCAGACCGGTACAGGAACCGCACGATGCAGAAGCTTTGGTATGAGATTTGACTTCATCAAGAGTAAACAGGCTGTGTTTACTGATGGCTTTAACGATATCGCCTTTGCAAACACCGTTACAGCCACAAATTTCGGCATCATCAGGCAATCCATCGACAGAATTGCTCGCACCATGGCCAGAGTCACCAATATGGTGCTGACCAAACAGCATATTCTCACGAATACTGGACACATCAGTGCCATCACGCATCAACTGGAAGTACCATGCCCCATCCACGGTATCACCGTATAAAACTGCACCTATCAGCTTGTCATCCTGAATGACCAGCTTTTTATAGATATGACGGGCAGCATCTTTGAACACCAGATCTTCAGTACTTTCATCGCCAATAAAGTTACCTGCAGAAAATAAATCAATGCCGGTAACTTTCAGTTTGGTCGAGGTAATGGAGCTGACATAACGTGCAATACCCATTTGAGCCAGATGGTTGGCACAGACTTTAGCTTGTTCAAATAACGGGGCCACCAGACCAAAGGTTGAACCACGATGCTGTACACATTCCCCCACTGCATAAACTTTAGGATCAAAGGTCTGCATGGTGTCATCTACCACAATACCGCGTTCACAATGAATTCCGGCAGATTGTGCCAGTTCAATATTAGGACGAATACCGACCGCCATCACCACTAAGTCAGTATCGATTTCTGTGCCATTTTTAAAGACGACTTTTTCAACCCGTTTTTTGCCTTCAATCGCTGCTGTTTCATACGACATCAGGAAATTAAGCCCTTTGGCTTCCAACTCATGCAACATTAAATCCGAAGCAGGTTTATCCAATTGCTGATTCATTAACACATCAGCAATATGCACCACGGTGACTTCCATCCCCTGGATCATCAAACCATTGGCTGCTTCCAAACCAAGTAAGCCACCACCGATAACAACGGCTTTTTTATGGGATTTGGCAGTTTCCAGCATGGTATCGACATCAGCAATATCGCGGAAACTGATAACGCCAGGCAAATCACGACCGGGTAAGGGCAACATGAATGGGCGAGAACCGGTGGCCAGCAATAAACGATCATATTCAAAGACTTCGCCTTCTGCGGTTTCCAGTTGGCGTTTTACACGATTGATATGGGTAATTTTTTTACCGGCATGCAAGGTAATGCCATTGTCGATATACCATTGCCGATCGTTGATCATGATCTGATCGATGGTTTTATCGCCTGCCAGCACAGGTGAAAGCATAATACGGTTGTAGTTACCGTAAGGCTCATCACCAAAAACGGTAATGTCGTATTTTTCAGGTGCTAACTTGAGTAATTCTTCCAGTGTTCGCACACCGGCCATACCATTACCTATCAGCACTAATTTTTCTTTCATGGATCGCTCCTGCATTTCGATTAAATATGCTTGAGCAAGCACTGTGCCAACAGGTAACTTATTAATTTAATTACACATTAATTTTAAACAGGTAAGTAACATGCGACTTTGTGGTGCAAAACGGTGCACTACGCACAAAGATGGTGAATTAGGGCCAGTTTATCTTTCAGAAACACCTCTGTTGTCATAGAAAGCTCAACAAGCCCTAATAAACCGTAATACGATTACGGCCTTTATTTTTGGACTCATACAGGGCGTGATCACAACGTTCAATCAGATCATCCATGCTTTCTCCCAGTTGAAACTCTGTCACACCGGCACTGATGGTTACGCTGATACTGTCATCTTTAACCCGGATCTTATGCTCGCTGACAGCTTCGCGAATCGTTTCTGCCACCCGTGCTGCATGTTGTTGATCACAGTTTTCTAACAATAATAAAAACTCTTCACCACCCCAGCGACACAAAACGTCTACATCTCTCACTTTTTGTTTTATAAGCCGAGACACCGATTTGAGAACCTGATCACCAAACTGGTGACCGTATTTATCGTTGACCAATTTAAAATGATCAATATCCAGCACGATCATTGATAAAGACCAATCCTTACGTAACGCAGTTTTTTGCGCTTTATTAAAGACCCAGTCGAATACCTGTCTGCTGGTCGCCCCGGTGAGTTTATCTTTAGTCGCCATCAATTCAAGACGACGCTGGTAGCCCCGGATAGTGAAATGGGCAAGCATTAATACACAGATACTGATAGCCAGAGAAACCGCAATATTGATCCATAACGCCGTTTCAATCCGGTCAGCGGCGGGATCGTTGATTTGCTCGACGATCAAAAACCAGTCAAATTCGGGAACCAAACGACTGTTTAAGTAGATAGTGTTACCGTTTTTCGCCGCATAACTCACCGACGCACTCGGATTACTGAGGATCTGTATAAATAATTGATCTAAACCGGTTTTGTTTTGCAGGTAGATATCATCTTGAAACTGACTGCTTCGCAGCGTAATTTCACCCTGACGATCAACAAAATAGATTTCCCGTCCATAGCGTCGTTGATAGTTTTCAATCAGTTGAGCCACTGACTCCATCGACAGGCCAACACCGGTAACCCCGACTAACTCACCTTGTTGATTCAGAACGCGATAATTAACAAAAATGCTCATACGATTGGGTTCGGCGGTATCCCAATCTATATTGATATCGTAATCGGTAGTGATTTTTCGCGTGGTGAAATACCAGCTATCCGCCGGATCTGACTCATCAACCTGTTTGATAATGCCCTTGGGATGATAATAATTGCGCGTTTTTTCAGAGACAAAAAAAGCGGTAATCGTATTGTATTTTCGTTGTATCTGCGCCAGATATTCGGCTAAACGCTGGGGATCCTGTTCACCATTCTCAGCCCAGTTAATCATAAAAGTATCATTCGCCATCAATGATGAGATTAACAATGGCTGCAACAGGTCACGCTGAATTTCGGAATAGATGTTATCACTGGTCAGCGGCAGCATTTGTTTTTGCAGCTGGTCACTGGTGGAATCCCGCGCCACAAAGTAGCCAATCAGACTGGTGGCCATAAATCCCAGCAAAACCAGCGCGCTGATTGTCAGCGTGAAAATTCTCTTCCGATTTTGCATTCCGGCCAGCCTGTTATTAAACAAAGTTTTTAATCATAGTGAATTTGGAGTAAGGATCCTAGTGGCTATTGCTCTTTCATCCCCATTTCTATTGCAATCAGCCCAAGGCTTGTTGTTCTTTCAGAGGCTGACCAAAGCGACAATGGCCCTAATTTTTTGTTAAGGCCTGCAAATTGTCCGCATTCAACTCAGCGGGCTGCATTTGCATTAGTTTGGCATGAACAAATTGATGCATATCCTGATAACGTGTTCTGAGCGATTGGAAATTCTGCATGGCCGTTTGTTTTTTACCGGCTTGATAGAGTTTAATCGTCATGGTTAACAGATGATGAAAACTTCGATATTTTTCTTTTAGAATTTGCAGACATTCTTTATCAATAAGTTGGAGATTTTCTGTTCGCTCCAACCAGACACCACAATGCGATTGTTTAATTGAGAGAATTGGCCACAGTTCAAGTTCTTCGGGGTCCACATCAAAACGCTGTTCAAGGCTTTCCAGGCTTAATTCCAGATACAAATAAAACAGGTTTAACTGTGTCCATTTCAAATGCTGGCGATGATAGCGATAACTGAACCATTCTTCAGGCAATTCAAATTGTTGCTTCCAATGCGTTAATTCCGTCACTGGCATCGGTTTGGCAATCACATAGCCCTGAGCCAGTTCACAGCCCATTGAGAGCAAAATCTGACCGTGGCGCAGTGACTCTACGCCTTCTGCAATAACCTCCAAATCAAATGATCTGGCCAGTGCAATAACACCTTCTACAATTTTGCAGTCATCCACATCATTTAACATGTTCCGCACAAATGTCTGATCAATTTTTACCGCAGATACTGGCAAAGTCCTGATATGGCTCAGTGATGAATATCCTGTACCAAAATCATCCAGCACTGTTGCAATAGAGAATTCATCCCTGCAACGACGGACCACATCAACGATCAGACTGAGATCATCCAGAGCGTGACTTTCCAGAATCTCAAATTGGAAATACTGTAAATCCACTGCTGGAAACTCATTAACGATCTCGCCAAGTCTCTTTAAAAAACCATTACTTCCAAGATGATAGGCCGACAGGTTGATGCTGATATTCCATTGTTTAGAGTCGGCCTGCCATTGTTGTAAATAACTCAACGCCTGACGAATGACCCACTCACCTAACTGAATTTCCAACGATGTGCCGTTAATTAAAGGCAAAAACTGTTGCGGAAACACCAGTCCGTTTTCAGGATGCAACCAGCGAATCAGTGCTTCGTATCCGACCACTTCCCCACTGCACATATTGATTTTTGGCTGCATGTGTAACTGAAACTGGTTTTCACTCAAAGCCCGGCGAATAGCATAAAGCTGCTCGGTTTTTTCATCACGCCAGGCTTCGTTCCCTGTTTCATACATGCGAAAGGTTTTCTTACCGTCCAGTTTTGCTTTATACAGCGTTTGATCAGCGTGCTCGATCAGGGTTTGCATCGAACCCTGATCAAATGGATAAACGGTATAACCAATCGAGGCACTGATGCGGATGGTATTGTGCTCAATCAGATAGGGTCGGCTTAGCTCTTCAGTTAATCGGTGCAGCAACAGTTCGCAATCCTGACGGTTTTTGATTTCACCAAGCAACATGACAAACTCATCGCCACCATAACGGGAAACGGTATCATCCTGTCGCAACATGCTCTTGATACGCTGCGCGACTTCAATCAGTAATTCATCACCGGCGTTATGTCCCAACTCATCGTTAACGGGTTTAAAGTTATCCAGATCCAGAAAACATACCGCTAATAATGTTTGCGTACGATTACTATGGGCGATGGCCTGTTCAAAGCGATCCACCAGCAGATTTCGATTAGGTAAAGCGGTTAACGCATCATAATGCGCCAGTCGCTCCAGTTCGGCCTGATGCTGCTTTAACATGGTGATATCAGAAACCAGTCCCAAATGAAACATCTCACCCGTCTGCGGATCAGTGGTGCGATGAATCGTCAGCACTTCAGCATAAAATGACCCGTCTTTTTTACGGTTCCACACCTCACCCGACCAATAACCGTTATCTGACAGGCTTTGCCACATTGTGCTGTAAAAGGCTTTACTTTGTTTGCCGGAGCTTAGAATATTGGGTTGTTGGCCGATTAATTCGTCTCTGCTATAACCGGTGATGGAACATAATGTATCGTTTACATCAACAATGATATTATCGGCATTGGTAATAATGATGCCTTCATGTACTCGATCAAACAGCATTTCCAAAAGAGAGTGTCTTTGTTGCTTCAGTAAGGCGCTCACCGGAAATATCCTTATAAAAACCATAAAATCAATAGGGTTTTTAGCATAGCCTTTATGACCTAGGCAAGTTTTCCTTGCAATAACTCTCAAGCATAAAAAAAGCCGATCATTGAGATCGGCTTTTTTTGCTGCAAAGACTGTTGGATTTATTCAGCCATATTCCAGATATGTGAAACGACTTCCCATTCATCCTGGTCGTTCTGTTGCAGAACTGTCATCAATACACCATTAAATGTCATCGTTTCACCATTTTCACCTTCAACATCTGCTGACCAGTTAGCCAATTGACTGACTTGTCCTGCAGATGAATAAGTGGCGATAGTGGTTATATTATGATTGTGCAGCCCATTATCGAAAAAGCCCTGAAACAGTGCCGCAATCTCCTGCTGGCCATTCAACACATTGCCATCACCGGGCGACAAAGTGGCTTGTGATGCATAAAGTTCGGTTAACGCATCGAGATCCTTATCGTTGAAAGCAGCATTCCACTGCTCATTGGCAGAATTAATGACTTCCTGTGCATCATAGTCAGCACCGGGGTTACTGCATGCACTCACTGCCAGAATAAGCAGACTTAAGGGTAATAAACGATTTAAAAATTTCATAGAGATTCCTTTTTTTTTTTGAACATTATTTAAGATGAGATTCATCTTCAAAAACATGTCGTTGTTGATAGATTTTTTTCAATAACGACATAAGTTGGGTTGTTTCAGTTTCGCTCAGCGCCTGCATTAATTGATTTACACGTTGATAATAACCAGGCATTACCTCATCAAGTTTTGCCTGTCCCAGAACGGTCATTCGAATCAGTATCTGCCGTCTATCCCGCTTACCATGCACGCGACTGATTAATTTATCGCGTAACAACCCATCTAATAAACCGGTCATGGTGGCTCGCGAAACCCCCGCTTTTTCAGCCAGCGCTGAGGGTGTTGAACTCAGGTTATCCTCTCGCATCAGCAATAGCAAAACCCACCATCGTCCCTGTAACAAGTCATATTCCGCAAGATAGCTGTTTAATCCCAAAGACAAATCAGAACCGACGCGCAGCAGATTCAAAAATGTCATGACATTTTTAATGTCGGTTTGCGGGTAACGATCGGCAAACTTCTGTAATATTTCAGCGTTAGGAATATCTTTAACTTGTAACATGATAGCTAGCTTATAGTTAGCCACCTAATCATGTCAAATCCAATTCAGTTAGTAATTAATGATATATTTGAATCAGAATGTAACAGTCCTGTTTGCTGAGATAACACCATTGTTTTGTATTGACTCAACTTTTTTCTTATTTCGATCCAGCGAACGGAGTTCATTTTCCGTCGATCGCCACTGCCGTTTCTAATTAGGTTTGTCCGGTGTCTGCTAAACCTGTTTTACGATTACGTTACCCAATTCATAGCAAACTACTGCTTTATACCTTCGTGCTGATTGGGTTGACGTTGCTGGTCATTTATCAAAATTATCAATCGCAGTTATCAGCCTACTCCTCACAAATTAACCAACAGATCGAGCAACGTAACCAGTTGCTGGCATTGATGCAGACCCAGTTACTGGAATCTAAACTGGAAGCCATTGATCAAACGTTGAAACTGATCAGTTCATATCCCGATTTTATTAAAAATTCTGCACCTCATACTTATCTCCTTGAGAAATATTCTCAAAATAATCCTGAAATGCAGGCTCTATTGCATATCAATGCGGATGGGCTGTTACGCTATCCCATGCATCAGCGTAGTCAGTTGGATTTATCCGGGCGAGACTATTTTAAAGTGCATCAGAACTCAAAAACGGATGGCGTTTTCACTTCAAAACCCATGCTTCCTGGCCGGGGGCATTCAGATCCGGTTATGGTGATCAGTCGGGGTCTTTATGATTCGAACGATAATTTTCAAGGGGTCATCGCCGCCGTTATCGATATCGAAACCTTTTCATGGGCTCTCAGTGGTATCAGTGTCAATGCCCAGCTATTTTCATCGATTGTTCATCAAGAAGGTGAAGTTGTATTTCGAGTCCCCTATAGAAACTTCGAAGTTGGGCAAACTCTGGATTACGTAAAAGATCGTAGCGATAAAGACAAACTACCCTTAACCGGTGAAGGGATTTATCAGCATTTTAGTGGTGATTATCAATTTGCCTATCAGACATTGCCCAAATGGAAGTTACACGTTTTTGTCGGTGAAAATCGAGCCGTAGTCGATGAATTAATTTCCAACTACCGTTTTGCCCATCTCCGTAACAGCTTTTTGACCGCACTATCCTTAATGTTACTGATTCTGGCCACCGCCTGGTTAATTGGCCGGCGTTTGGATATAAACAAACAACTGATTGAAAGCAAAGCGGCTCTGCAGCAAAGCTATCAGCGTAATCAGGCGATTATCAAAGCCATTCCGGATCTGCTGTTTACCATTGATAAAAATGGCAAAATCATTGATTTTGAACACGGCGATGGTGTGCCATTGCTGATGTCTGAACAGGACTTTATTAATAAACATATAACTGAAACATTACCTGACTTTCTGGCGCAGCGGACGTTACTGGCGTTACAAAAAACGCTGGGTAGTGGAGAAAGTGATTATTACGAATACGAACTGAATCTGTCAGGCAAACAGCATTTTTTCATGGCCCGCTCTTCGCCAATCAACGAGGACAGAATGCTGGTTGTTGTCATTGATATTACCGAGCGTAAAAAATCTGAAAACGCCCTACAGTGGCAGGCAACACATGACAGTCTGACGCAGTTACCCAATCGGGTTTTATTTTATGATCGACTGAATCAGGCCATTACCGAATCAGCCCGATATAAACAGCCCTTTTGCCTGCTTTATATCGACCTCAATGATTTCAAACTAGTCAACGATAACTATGGGCATCTAAATGGCGATATGTTGTTGATCCTGGTGGCACAACGTATTCGTGAATCAATTCGTCAGTCAGACACGGCTGCCAGACTGGCGGGAGATGAATTCGCCATTATTGTTAACCACAGTAATCTGGAAGAAGCCATGCAAGTCTCGGAAAAGCTACGGGAACAGTTATCGGTTGGTTATGAATTAAATGATGGCGTGATGCTGAATATCAGTGCCAGCATTGGTATTGCTTGTTATCCTCATGATGGTAAGGATGCCGATGAGCTGATTCTGCATGCTGATAACAGTATGTATCATGACAAACGTTCAACTGCTTCTTAATTCAGACAGACAGCAAGCGTCTGATGTAAGCTGATGCCTATGAATTCAAAGATTGAAAAACTAGGTCTGCGCCTCAATAAAACACTTGATGGAATTGATCAACAAGCCAGCAAATGGGTGGCGCGCAGTCTCGATAAACATCTGAGTATTGGCATTACCGGTTTTAGCGGTAGTGGCAAGTCGACTTTTATTACCAGCCTTATTCATCAACTCAAATATTCCAGTAATGCAAATCTGGGAGGCTTCCTGCCAGCCAGAGATGAACGCCTGTTAAATGTCGAATTACAGCCACTGGATGATTTACCACTATTCGATTATCAACAGGGAATTCAGGCCCTGGCAGGTGATCCACCTGCCTGGCCACCATCAACTACTCATATCAGCGGTTGCCGGTTAATCATTGAATTCAAAAAGAAATCCATGTTGCCGACCTTTACAGGAGAAACCCGTCGATTCACGCTGGAATTACGTGATTATCCAGGTGAATGGTTGCTCGACATTGCCATGTTGCAGCAAGATTATCGGCAATGGAGTATGGATACTGCTGCACTTTGTTCCAAAGGCATCCGTCATCAACTCGCGGAAGAGATGCAAAAAGAGTTTAATGATTTGGATCCGCTCGCCCCAATTGATGAACAACAAATTGAAGCATTATTTGTTCGTTATCGAAGTTTTCTGATGACATGTAAAACAGCAGGTTTGACATTTATTCAACCTGGGAGGGCTTTATTGCCTGACAGCAGTGACTTTCCAGTGTTTATTCCATTGTTCAATCTGCAATCGCTCAGCCCGCAAGAATTAGACAATGCCGATGATGACTCCTTATACAAAGTCATGCAGCAACGCTATAAAACCTATCTGAAAAACTTTGTTCAGCCATTTTATAAAACTTTTTTCCGTGGCATTGATCGTCAGGTGGTATTGATCGATGTGCTGAAAGCTTTGAGCGGAGGCAAGGAAAAATTTGACGATATGGTGATTGCTTTCAGCCGGATTATTGATTGCTATCGCGTGGGGCATAATGCGTTTCTGAACCGTTTATTTAGCCCTCAGGTCGAAAAAATTCTGTTTCTGGCATCCAAACCGGATCGAATTTTAATGAATCAGCACGAATCTTTGCGTCGTCTGTGCGACGATATAATCAGCCATATCTGCCCACAATCGGTTAGAAATCGTATTGAAATCGAAACGGAGATAGCGGCCGCTGTACGAACGACACATGATCATAATGATCATCTGACTGCCAGACTACTGGATGGACAATATGGCGAACTACGCCACCCTGCTATTCCCGACAAACTGCCTGATCCCGATCAGTGGCATCAATTATCACGCTGGAATCCGCCCGTACTTCGAGCTCCGCTCAACCCTGACTTGATAATGGGCGGACGTCTGGCTCATATTCGGATGGATAAAGTATTACGGGATCTGATAGGAGATAAATTCTGATGGCTTCCACAGAAGATTTTTTTAAACCTAAACCACAACAGGAAGCTAAGCAAAAAGCGGATATATCCCCCGAGGAAACTGAAAACTTTTTCAAAGTTCTCTCCGAAAACAACGAGGTCAACCTGCCTGATTCGGTGGAAACTGATCCATTGCTCGATTTTGACGACACATTACTGATACCGCCGCGCCGTAATCGTGGTTTGAAATGGTTGATCGTCACATTGTTCATTCTGTTAATCGGTATGTTGGCCTGGGATGTAGTTGATTTTGCACAAATGCTCTGGCAACAAAGCAAAGCGATGGGGTTAGCCTTCAGTGCCTTCGCAGCTTTCTTAGCAGGTCTGGTAGTACAGCAATTACTGGTGTATCGCCGCAACCAGAAACAGCTTAAACGGGCCGATCAGATCCGCGAACAGGCTGCTCAACTGGTCCATGAACAACATATCGGCAATGCAAAAAAATGGCTGAATTCGCTAGAGACTTTCTACGATGGTCAGCCACAGGCTGATTTATTAAAACCTTGTGTTGATAAGCTACCTGACTATCTAAATGACAGTGAAGTTGTCTATCGTATCAGTGAAGATTTCTACCGGCAGCTGGACCGCCAGGCAATCCATATTATTGAACGTACCAGTATCAGCAGTGCTGCAATGATTGCGGTCAGCCAGCTGGCAGTTGTTGATTCTTTGTTAGTGGTCTGGAAAACACTGAAAATGATTAACCAGATCAATATTATTTATGGCGTCAGATTAAATCGCTTAGCTCAATGGCGATTAAATCTACGGGTATGCAAAATTGCACTTGGCAGTTACGCCAGCCAGGCGGGCATTAGTTTCTTTTCTGAACAGGTCGGTATTGGTTTGGGGGGCAAAATTCTGGGCAGCGTGGCCCAGGGATTTGGTGTGGGTTTGTATCAGGCCAGAATCGGTATCCATGCAATGCAACATATTCGGCCAGTCGCCTTCACCAATGACGAAAGACCCAAACTGAATATGTTTGCCAACCTGTTACGCCGTAAATTAACCAAGCTGACGGCAGAACAGGACTCAGATTAACCTGACTATTCTGGCTGTCAGAGTTGAGCGATCAGGTGATTTGAACCGAATATATGCACCCCATTACGTCCAGCAGATTTCACCTCGTATAAGGCCAGGTCCGCCTTTTTGGTAAGCTCGCTGACCGTTTCGTTTTCAGCATCGCCTGGGAAGATTGCTACCCCGATACTCAGGGTAATACGAAAGTCATGCGTATTTACATTTAAAGGCTTCGATACCGTTTCCAGAATATGCTCTGCCACTAATTTGGCATCATCTGGCTTTTTGAGTTCGGTGAGTAAAATAACAAATTCATCACCACCGACACGGCTTAAGGTGTCTGTCTGTCGTAAGCAGTGTGACATTCTGTCAGCAACAGATTTAAGAATCTCATCCCCAACATCATGACCATGGGTATCGTTAATTTGTTTAAAGTGGTCGACATCGACAAACATCAACGCAATGGGATAGCCCACCCGTTTCGCATGTGCCAGAGTATGACCAATTCGTTCATCAAACAAACGCCGATTTGGTAGCCCCGTTAAGGTATCGTGATATGCCATCTGACGAATACGATCCGATTCGGATTTGCGAGCGGTTACATCTTCAATTTGTGAAATAAAATGGATGACCTCGCCCTTTTCATTACGAACTAACGACACACTCAGCAATACAAAAATGACATCACCGGTTTTATGAAAATAGCGCTTTTCCATCTGATAGTGTTCGAGATCCCCATTGAGTAATTTCCGTACATACTCAAGATCCAAATCCAGATCGTCTGGATGTGTCACATCAACAAAGGTTTTATCCATCAACTCTTCTTCGCTGTATCCCAACATTCGACAGAGTGCACCATTTACTTCCAACCAACGACCATCCAGACCAACAATCGCCATGCCAATTGCGGCGGTATCAAACGCATTGCGGAAACGTTCTTCACTTTGTTGCAATGCCAACTCAGCCTGTTTACGCCATGAAATATCGGTTTTGGTGCCAATAACGCGAATCGGATTCCCATCGGCATCACGTTCGGCTACCGTGGCGCTGCCCAGCATCCATTTCCAGCTGCCATCCTTGCTGAGAATACGATGCTCATTTCGATATTCCGGTTTTTCCCCACTAAACATCCGGTTGATATCGGCCGTTACCCTTTCGATATCCTGAGGATGTATTAATTTCAGCCAATGTTCCATCTGACCGATAATTTCACCCGGAGCATAGCCGAGCATGGCCAGTAATTTATCAGAGAACACCACAACATTATTGGCCACATCCCAGTCCCAGACCCCGGCTCCACTGCCCTCGAGAGCGTGTTTCCAACGTTGCTCAGTCTCCAGAATCCTTTTCTGGTGCTGCCAGTCTTCGGTGATGTCGTAGCTGACACCGACCAGAGAAAGCAGCTGTCCAGCATCGTTGAAATAGAGTTCTGCTGAAGTATGAATCATTCGAATCTCAGCACCATGATGTATTCTGGAGCGAACGTCAAAAGATTTATGCTGTTGAATGGACTGTTCTACAGCCACTCGGAAAGGCAACAGATCCGCTTCGTGAATCAATTTTTCAAATTCCGCGTAATCCATTTGCTCAGTTGAGTTGGGTAGACCAAATACCTTGCTCGCCATACTGTCGAACATAATAATATTGGTTTCCACATCCCATTCCCAAATAGCAATTTCAGCCGCCTCTGTTGCCAGCGCCAGTCTCCGTGCATTCTGTCGATAGGATTTGGTCATTTGTGAAGCAATACGGATGGCGTTTGCCCGGCTTTTCGCAATGGCCGCAATCACCAGGGCAAATAACAGGGAAATCACGATTCCGATTATCCAGGTTATCACTGTATTGTTACGCAGGATCGAATCAGCAAATTCCCGATCAGGTTGGCCTACAAATGACCAGGTACGGCCACCCACCTCGTAGCTTTTTTGCAAACTAAATGACTCTTCGGATGCTACTCCAGGCTGAGAAAATAACAGGCTTTCGGATTTTTCGGCTTCATCATCATATATGTTTAGCAAGCCGACATTCTTATGTGTCATCAACACATCCTGCAAAACATCATCAATACGAAACACTGCATAGACCCAGCCTGAATGAATAGTTCGCTTACCAATGGCAACGTCTGATTCGCTCGCGTCGATGTACACAGGCAGATACATCAACAAACCATTGATGGTCGAGTCTGAACCATCCTGTTTTAAAAAAACCTTTTCGGTAATGCTTGCCTTGCCGGTTTTGACCGCTCTATCCATGGCGTCTCTTCGAGTGATATCGGCATACATATCAAAGCCCAAAGCCCGCATATTTTTCTTGGTCACAGGTTCGATATAAAGGTTTGAGGTATATTTATCACGCACTCCCTGAGGATAAATATCATAGCTCAACATCCCGGATTGTCTGACTGCATTAATATGCATCTGTTTTTGTTCTGGAGAGAGAGCAACTACATAGCCCAGTCCCTGAATGCCTGGATAATTTTCTTCCAGTTTCAGGCTTTGATAAAAATTGGCAAAATCCTCACGAGACAAATCAGGAGAGACATAAAACAAGCCCTGGGTAGCTCGTAGCATTTCCTCATAGGCATTTATTTTTCCGACCACGGCATCGACGGCCTGATTAAAAGTGACGTTATAAGCAGCCTCTAAACGAACAGACTCCATCTCAGCCATTTTCCCTGCAACGAAATAGGTTAAAACCAAACCAAACAAAAACGCCACAAAAGACGTTACAAAGGTAAAAGGTTTAAGCAATAAGCTTTGATTAGTGCGAATAACCAGCTCCATTAATAGCGCATACGTTGAATGAACGAATTCATTTTTCAGGGAATCAATATCAAATTGAGCCAATCATCAGCAAAAAATTGACGTTGAACTTATTTGCTTAAGTTTGCCATCAAGCAAAATATAAAGAAACTCTACCTAATAAATAATCAAAATCGAAGGTAATTCATCACACTAGGGCTTTTTTTGATGCTTGAAGTTAATAGAATTGGTTTTATATAGTTCTTGTCACCGTAGTCATGGTAAGCTGAAATTCAGGCCAGTTCTTGGCCTTTTAAATCAACGGAGGGATGTATGAAACAAAAAGTATTTGCGTGGATTGCTTTGCTTGGCTTTTTCGGAAGCATCACCTTACCGGTGCAGGCAGCAATGATCAGCACGCCTGATGTTATTCAATCACAACAATCTGCATATGACCGCGAGCAATTGTCTTCAATGCTGGAACGTGACGATGTTCAGCAACAACTATTGTCAATGGGAGTTGCCCCCGAAACCGTTCAGGATCGTGTCAACAGCATGACTGATTTTGAAATTGCCCAGTTAAATGAGCAAATTAATGACATGCCAGCTGGCGGGATACTCGGTGCAATAGTACTTATCTTTGTTGTGTTTGTTATTACTGACGCTATCGGTGCAACCGACATTTTCCCTTTTGTCAGACCGGTCCGTTAATCTGATTTAAGCTTATGCAAACAGATAATCGCTCTCTCTACACCCAGCTTCGGCTGGGTGTTTTAATATTACTGAGCTTATTGTTGACCGCTTGCAGTCATACACCTCAGACAAATCTTCTGAATCAACAGCCATTCGAGCCAGTTCAGGCCGAGCTCGATGATGTGCCCTTTTTTCCCCAGACCCAATATCAGTGTGGTCCGGCTGCCTTAGCAACCGTGATGCAATATCGTGGCGTCGATATCACGCCCGATCAGTTAACTGATCAGGTCTATATTCCACAGAAACAAGGCAGCCTGCAGATAGAAATGGTTGCGGCAACTCGAAAACAAGGCTTGATGCCCTACCCTTTGGCGCCAAAGATGAACGATTTATTGACTGAAGTGGCGAATGGCAATCCCGTTTTAGTGATGCAAAACCTTGGCTATAACTGGAAACCCTTCTGGCATTATGCCGTGGTGATTGGTTTTGATATCAACTCACAGGAACTCATTCTGCGTTCTGGTGAAACCAAACGATGGCAAACAACATTAAAAACCTTTGAACGTACCTGGGCCCGCACCGATCATTGGGCACTGGTCATTGTCAGGCCTGAACAAATCCCTGCCACCGCGAACATGCCGGCCTGGTTACAAACTGCCTATGATGCTGAAAAGACCGGACAGCATAAAACAGCAGAACAAGCCTATATCGCTGCGATGGAGCATTGGAGCGAACATCAGCAGGCAGGAATCGCACTTGCCAATTTGTATTATCAGCAGGAGCGTTTTGATAAGTCTGATACTGTCTATGGTCAATTAACCGAACAATTCCCATACGACGCTTCTCTGTGGAATAACCGGGCCTATAGCCTGAAAGACATTGGTTGCCATCAAACTGCGTTAGCTTCTGCATCTTGTGCGACACGATTGGCACCTGATGACAAAAATATTCAGTCCACATTTCAGGAGATGTTACTGCTGGAACCTCTGACCCATAACAGTTGCCCCAAGATTAACTGTCCAGATTGATTAACCTGACAAAATACAGCAGCTCAAGGACGGTTATCAAGAAAGGTGATACAGGTCTGTTAGATGCATGTTTAAGCTTGTCGTCATGCATTCTCTGACATAGACTAATCTGAAACAAGACGAGGCTAGTTGTACCAGCTTGTTCGTATTGGATAACAGGATGCGGTATTTTGACGAAAAGCTTATTGAGAATTTTGTATACCAGTAAAACTCATAATCGCTTATCCGATGTCGATTTAACCAGATTGTTACATCAGAGTCGTGAAAATAATCAGCGCATCCAGATTCATGGCATCCTATGTTATAACCATTCCGATTTTATTCAGGTGCTCGAAGGTCCAGAAACAGCTGTTATCTCTCTCTATAAAAGAATCCTTGATGATGAACGTCATCATGACTGTAAACTCATTAATATATGCCTTAGCAATAAATACATTTTTAATAATTGGGCAATGGGATACATTGATATCAGTCAGGGCGATATGCGCCGGCTGAGGCAAGAGCTACCAGAAAAGTTATCGAATGATAATGCTGACAACTTTGCCTATCAGCTGAAACATTATTTAAATAACCCGATAAAGAAAACTGATCAGACGATTTTTATCTAATGACAGATGACTATCCAACGATAACCAACACAAAGAAAGAGTATCAAATGACAAATCAACTACCCGATTTCAAACCTTTAGGTTGTAATAAATGTTTAGAAGGTGGTGGATTAGACTTCAGTTTTTCAATGGCTTTTCAGCCGATTGTTAATGTTCAGGAAAAACAGATTTTTGGTTACGAGGCACTGGTACGTGGCATAAATAATGAGCCGGCTTATACCATTCTGGATAAATTGAATGACACCAATCGTTATTCCTTTGATCAGACAATTCGGGTGAAAGCCATTCAGCTGGCTAAACAACTTGATTTACAAGGCATGCTCAGCATTAATTTCTTTCCTAATGCCGTTTATCGTCCGGAAACCTGCATTCGAGCGACATTGGAAGCAGCTGATTTAATGGATTTTCCCACCAAAAATTTAATGTTTGAAGTCACCGAGGTGGAAAAGGTTACTGATAATAATCATCTGAAAAATATTTTTGATGAATACAAACGGCATAATTTCACTACAGCAATTGATGATTTTGGCTCCGGTTATGCCGGCTTAAATTTGCTCGCCGACTGGCAGCCAGACATTATCAAACTCGATATGGCACTGATTCGGGGTATTAATAAAGATAAAGTCAGACAATCGATTGTCCGCTCAATCATTATGACCTGTAATGATTTGGAAATAAGAGTTATTGCTGAAGGTGTCGAAACGATAGAAGAGTTTCAATTTATCCGCGATCAAGGCGTGGCTTTATTTCAGGGTTATTATTTTGCCAGGCCTCAATTCGAAGCTTTGCCAGAAGTCGACCCGGCTTTGTATGAATGATATAAATAAAAAATCCTCCCTCCGGCAGTGGTGGCTCTGAAAGAACAACAGACACTGGCTGGAGGGAGGATTTCAGGTGAACTTATTTGATATTGAAACGACCGTTCATCATTCCACTATGCCCTGGGAATGAACAGAAGAAAGTCAGTTTTTCATCAGCAAGTCCTTCAGTAGAAAACTCAACTTCAGCCGATTCGCCACCACCAATTACTTCCGTCGCGGCAATAATACGATCATCACCTTCTGGCAGATAATTATTATCCAGCCCCGCAGCAGCGCCTTCTTTCACGATTGCCTGCATATCATCTGCCTTGGTCAAAACCCAGTTATGGCCCATCATATCTTTAGCCAATGAACCTATATGTTTAAGGGTGACTTTGACTGTTTCACAACTGGCAGGAACTGACATTTTCTTAGTGTTGTAGGTCATTTGATCTGTCGCTTCAATCACTAAATCACATTCATCGGCAAATGCTGTGAATGGTAATAAAGCAAACAATCCCACAGCAATTAACAAACGATTTTTTTTCATTTCGATCTCCCAATAATTCCGGCAACATTGCCTTCTCAACGAGCATCAACTTTATCAGCTGAAAAATTAAGTTGGTTTAATATGCGTTAAACATGATTCATTATTAATGCTCATCCTTTCAACGTTACCGGGATAAAGTTACAAGCAAACCATAACAAACAAGTAGTCCTTAAGCTTCATGGATAGCTAACTGCTAATGTTGCAGGGACAAAACTTGATACTGAGCTTTAATAACAACCATTCTCATTATAAAGAGCCTGTTTTGATGATAACAATAGGTCAGGAAAGATTGAGGAATAATTCCTGTAGCTATCCGTGAAACACCAGCTAAAACAAGCTATTGGGAAGCTTTCAGCCAAATGGATATAATCAGCATGACCTATTCGGCTGCTACCTGAATATCAAAATAATTTTCAAGTGCGTTTGGCGACATCAACGTCGCCATAAAGACCAGAAATATTCCAGCACCTTCGGGACTTTTAGAATTTATATCCAGCTCGACTTGTGGTGTATCGCTATCAATAAACTGACTGCTGGCTTCAATCAATTGGGTTCTTAATCCGGGTGAAAGCGCCTGTAAAGCTGAAAACTGTTGCTGAATCTGTAGTTTCAAGCCGGCTTTATACTCTTCTGTAGTCATCCCTGCACTTTCAGCACCTTGCTCTATTAAAGGCTGCCACGCACCAGCATCTTCAAACTCTATGGCAGCTGTTATCAAACCAGTCTGCATCCATTCTGCTGTAACAGCCGACATATCCTCATTATTTCTTAACCGTCTCATCTGACTTTCCAGATCCGGGATCTGACTAAAGTTGGTATGTAGATTCATCGAAAACAGCTGTGCCGCATCTTTTTCTGTTAACTCGGGATTATAAAACTGATTCTGCAAATTCAGCGTCAGTTGGCGCTCAACCGGATGATAGCGGTAAGCCAGATGCTGGTTGTGACCAATTTTGTCTTCTTTAATACCCAGGTTTCGCAATGCTTCAACTAAAGATTGTTCCTGTTGTTCCGTGCCATCACCACCGGTAACGGTAAACAACGCATCCTCAGTTGAAATATCCATCGCATAGATAAAATCCTGCGCCTGATTCAACTCAATATCACTTATCGTCAGTAAACCAATCTGGTGTTTACGATCAGCATCATCAGTGATGAGAACATCATTCACCGTAATATCTTTGGTGTAGGGGTTGGCAACAACCTCCCCGACTTCGACCTGAACGCCATTCTGGTTAATTTTAGCGACTAACTCATCAACTAACGCCTGAGCTGCCTGATTTGCCTCATTATTAGCAACTGCATGGGCTCCACCCAATGCAATAGCGATTATCAGCAGAGGCACATAAATGATTTTTTTTCTGAACACTGTTGTCTCCAACAAAATAATAAAAAAACAGAACCGCAGTATGCCTGTATGACTAATAACGAACCAGTTTAGTTTAAGAACATAGGCTAATCTTAAGGCGTGCTATTTCAACTTTCCTTTCCGCCCAGCACATGATTGCCTTTATGCATAGAGACGAAAGTTGGCAAAAGGAACTAAATTCTCACGTTTATCAACCATGAAAACACTACTTCAACCGGGTGAGCTTTGTGAGATTTATCCGAAATGAGCGACTTTTGCTGTATGGGTAAATAAAAACTTATTAAGTGCTAATTATCAGCATTGATTAATACGCTTATTTCATTTGTTTGATGACCTGTTGCCAGCAGCATCGATGATCTGCCTCGGGGATAATAATGATCTGACTATCCGCTGTTGGTGGTAATAAACGTTGAAAACTTTCTACAATTTCTGCAGGGGTAACACGGTCATGTTCTCCCACAAAATGAATCTGTTGTATACCTTGAAGCCCTGATACCTCGTCTGCGGGGTTGAGCGACCCTGATAACGGTGAAATATGGTGCAGTTCTGTCCACGCTGTTGTGTTCAGATTGCCTGCAAACGTGACTAGACGCGTCACATCGTCGCGTCGACTGGCAACTAACGCTGCAATAGCCCCGCCACCAGAATAGCCTACCAGCTGTAATTCAGAAGCTCCTATCATTATTTTAAGTGCTGTAATCGCCTCACCTGTGGCGATAATGACTTCTTTTGAAAAGCGGTGGGAGGTCCAATATTTTTGTGTGCAACGCTTTTGATCGTGGGATGTGAATTGACAGGGTCGCCCAAGATAAGCCACGGCATCATCAGACTCATAAGCTAAGGCCAGCTTCAGTGAAACAGGATTTAACGGCGTAGGGTCAGAGGAAGGCTGTGAACGTGAAATCCAGGCTAAGCCATCGCCTTCAATAAATACTGTCAAACGTGTATTTTTCAAACGCTGTGCAGGTATAAAAGCCTGAAGATCGAAATAGGAGGTGGATATGGTTTCAGAGGTCCAGCCAGCGTCTTCGGCAAGCTTTGTAGCGCTCTCTAGGCGTTCCTGAGTAGATGGCAGATGAGTGCAACCAGTGATCAGCAGGAAAAAAATAATATAAAAAGGAAACGATTTAACAAACTGCTTCACCTGCCATCCTTAAATACTTTGAACGTCATACTTAACATGGGCATTAAGCCACAAAAAAAGCCCCAGTGGTTATCCACTGAGGCTTTTCTTTATACTAAACATAGCATTTTGTTAAAAACGCCAGCGCATATTCACTGATGCTGTTTGATTCAAAAAGTCTTCACGCCCTTCCAAATCATAGGTGGCTGTCAGCTCGGTCATATCATTCAGTGAAATGGTTGCTCCGACGCCTGCACGCGCTAACCAGGGTGATGGATCTATTCCCTCTGTGGTAAAGGCAGCGCCACCACCCGTATATGAGGCGGTCAAACTGGTGTCGTCATTAATCACATCATAACCAACACCAAGCGTGGTCGATAAAGAAGTTGACTCACTCCACTGATGGTTAGCTTCCACCTGGGCCATCAGAATCAATTCCTCGGCATTGACACTATCCACATCTAGATTTAACGCACCAGCACCTTTTTCGGTATAGCTTTCATCTTTAATATAAGCATAGTCAGCACGCAGGCTCGGCATAATCAGACTTTGCTCAGTCAGCTGAAAGCGCTTACCAATGCCTGCCCCAACGTGTGCTGTATAACTATCATAGTCAGCAGTGGCTTTACGGTTCATAAAGCTGATACGGCGTTTGCCATCGTTTTTATTGAGACCCACATCGGCTTGCCAGCTCACTTCGACATCTTCAAATTGCGTCAAGTCATGGCTGCCGTAGGCGATAAGCTGATAGGCATCAATATCGGCACGATTGCCAGATGCTAAGCCATTGCCATCAACACTGGTATTCATATAAGACACGGCAAAACCTAAACGACTAGTGGGCGTTATTTCACCATCAATACCACCAACAAACCCATAACTGTCAGCATCGTAACCACTGACGCCATTACGCTCTTGTTGCCGACTCCAGCTTCCCACGGGTTTTAACCACACCGCTTTATCCACCAGGAACTCATCACCAGAGGATAAGCCACGGTTACTGGCCTGCCGACTTTGGATCACCCGGTTGGTGCCGCGCATGGTGTTCGAAGCCAGTCCAGTGGTGCCTGCAACTAATAATGGTAAGGTTTCAGCTACAGCCTCACTGACTTGTTGTTGTGTAGATAATTTACCAAGAGCGGTTGTGACATTTTCAATATCAGTACCGGTGATACCACTATTTACAAAGGTATCCAGCACCCTGGCAGCACCGCGGCCTGGTGTAAAGCCCTGGCTATTAACACTTCTGAGCACGCCATTGCCAGAGTCATCGCCCGAATCCCCTCCCGTTCCTTCAGCAATGACTTTCAGGTCAACTACATTGCCATTAATCTCATAGGCAAAATCATATAAAGCTGAGTTATCAGTCATGGTAAAACTAGAAGCGTTGAGTGTGCCTGCACTGATCACACTCGATAGAGTGCCGCCCTGAGTCAGTGATGGTGACCCCATCACATTGACATCCAGACCAGTATCTTTGGCAAATGTGGCAGTCCCCATCACATTCAACTTGGCATAGTTATCCATTGTAGCCACCCCAAGTCTCAATTTGGCATTGGTTTCCTGATGATAATTGGCTGCCTGACTAGCATATATACTTCCAACGTTTAGAGTATTACCTGAATCGACTGCCAGCGTGCCTCCATTTACTCGCATATCACCAGCAAAAAACCGCTGATTATAATAAGTGAATCGGGTCGTGCCACTATAGAGCTCAATATCTCCCTTACCAATTATTGAAGAGCGAAATTGAAGATCCTCATCAGTGTGATTAAACACCAGACTGCCAACCCCATCTCCAAAGCTTAACTGGTTAACATCAAACTTCCCCCCAGCAACTGCCGGCTCATCCTTCGCAGCACCAATATTAATTATGCCGTTAGAGCCAACAGATGAAGCTAGCGTAATACTATTTGCCGTGATAACAGCACTGTTATTCAATGTAATTTCAGCACTGCCACTAAAGCCAAAATATGACCTACTACTCGTGCTAGTCATATTTAACCGGGCATTTTTACCTGTAACCAAAACCTTCCCTTGTGAATCGTCATATGTCCCGATATACAATATGCCAAGCGTTAGTTGTCCATTATCGTTGATAACCAGTGAACCAGTTTGACTGGTATCATTGCCAACATAAAGAATACTGTTGTTGGCCTCGAGATCAATCGTACTGTGAACAATTGCCTCGCCACCATTACTGATACGAATGTAGTTTCTTTCAGGATTAGCTTCGTCTGGTGCTGCACCTTCGGCCCAGTTTGCCCCCTCACTCCAATAACCACTCGGTATGTTCCAGTCGTAGCTTGTTGCCAATGCAGTACCGGTATAGGCAAGGCTGGTTGAAACCAACAAGCTGCTACTGATCAGCTTCAGCAACCCTTTTTTACGGCTGATCTGACTTTTGGTTTTGCCGCGAGTGAGCTCAGCAGCGACCATCCAGGCCTGACGGCTGGCGTTCCATACAATGCGATATACCCGGTTCATGAGAGTTCCTGTAACGTTTGTTTCATCGATAAACAGGTAACCCTGCAGCATTTTATTTCACTGCAGGCCCCTGTTTGCACCGATAAACCATACTGAACAGGCGGGTATTTTCTAAGCTTATTTTTGTTTCAATATGTAACATCGAACTGTGTAGGTCTTGCTAAACAATCACTATGGCTTCGGTCAATTCATAGCCGACATTACGTACCGTTTTTATCGGGAACCTGAACTGGTCTGAACTCAGCCGGTGGCGCAGGCGTGACATATGTATATCGAGGCTTCGGCTTTCCGGGGAATAATTAGGATTGCCAATCGCTGTGTACAATGCTTCGCGGGTTGATGGTTTACCCTGACGGGATTGTTGGGTCAGTTCGGATAACAAGGCAAACTCACTGCTGTTCAAAGCATGTTGCTGACCATCGGGTGATGTCAGAAGCCAGCTCGTTGTATCCAGCGTCCAACGTCCGGTCTGCCTGAAAGGTTTCACAGCCTGCGTCGTAAAACGATTGCGCATAACGGCCAATAATTCACGAATATCAACGGGTTTGGGCAAGTAATAATCCGCACCTGAATTAAGACCACTTACCCGGTGTTCTACTTCCCCCATTGAAGACAGCATGACCACATCCACGTAAGTATTTTGTTTTAAATGGCGTGCAATGTTGAAACCACTGTCATCTGGCAAATTCACATCCAGCAATACCATATCAGGGTGAAATGTCTCCATTATCTGCCTTAGCTGTGATGCAGATTCTGCCTCTTGCACCACAATGCCCTCATTGATAAGCACAGCTTTGATTGGCGCTCGAAAGTCCGGATCGTCATCGACTATTACAACTCTGGGCTTAGCCATTGCTTTCCTCTGTCTTTGTTAACCGTACGGTAAATGTCGTCAGCCCATCACAGTTCACTGTGACCTCACCTTCATGCATTTCGGTAATTTTTTTGACAAAAAACAATCCTAACCCTGAGCCCCCTGTCGAGTGACCATTGTCAGCACGGTAGTATTTATCAAAAATATAATGGCGCTGTTGTTCATCAATACCTTCACCATCATCCATTACCTGAACCAGATAATCATTGCCCTGCTCCAGTAAACTCACCTGCACAGATTCAATATTTCTCGCATGCCGCAAGGCATTGGCAATCAAATTGGCAAATAATACCGGCAGAAAAATGGATTCACCTTTGACCACAGCATCGGTAGAAACTGTGGAGTGAAATGTCACATTAAATTCGTCAGATAAACTCCTGAGAATTTGCGTCAGCGAAACAGGTTCTAAACTGACCTGGTTGTTTTCGATTGAGTGGGCCATCCATTCATCATCCAGGCATCGCTCCACCAGTGAATTGAGTCGTTCTGAAACATTTTTAATTCGTGACAAACTCTCTTCCACAAAGCCGGTCTGTGGCGTTGCTAACAATAAGGCAGCATCTGCATTGGCTTTGATTGCACCAATCGGTGCTTTGAACTCGTGCGACAACATCGCCATGAAGTGCTGCTGCTCCTGAAGCGAACGATGGGCAATGTCACGGGCATAACTGACCTGCTCGACCTTAGCTCTTAATTGCTGCTGCAACTTTTCCGACGCCAATATGATAAGACCGATGGTCGTTACGATACTGTTGATGATCCCCCACAGAAAAATCATATAACCCGCATTGAAATCTAAAAATCTTACCTCCCCAATTGGGGTAATCAACATATTCGGAATACGCCACAAACTTATCGCGCTGAATAAAAAAAACATCAATGCCAGGCCTTTTCTGCCTGGCAAGTCAATGGCATTTTTCCCCAACACCCAACCACACATCATGCCTAATATGCCGAGACCCAGCGACGAGATAATGATACGTTCACCAAGATTTTCATTGCCAGGGAACAACATAAACAGCGGGGACAAAACAACGATTAGCGTTGATGGAATCACCCAACTCGTTTTTAAATCGGTCAGTAATCTGACAGCCTGATAATAAAAAAGAAATGACAGAAAAAAACAGCTATTGCTCACCATGATCGATACCATCGGCTCGATGCTATCCCTGAGCAATAAGAACACGGAACCTAATGCCTGACAACCACCTCCAATGGCGGCATATTGCATTCCATTTATCTCTTTTATCAGTCGATAAAACAGAAATAAGGCGATTGCCGCGATACAGGTGGTGATAACTAAAACAAGGACAATTGTTCGAAGATCAGGAAACACTATTTTCTCGCAGAGACAGGTTTGAGATAGAGCGAAAGAGTCCGGCTAAATCACTTTAGTGAGGAATTTAAGACTTAAGACTTTTAATAAACAACATGAACCAGCGGGAAATGAGCAATCTACGAACCCGTCCTGATTTCTGTTGCTGCTGATGGCACACGAAGTCCACCAATCAGTCTTTCGCCCAATGATAAAGTGGTTAAATGCCACCTTCAAGTTTCTGGCAAAGATCGTTCATTTCTTTGCGGCTTCCAGCATGACTGGCTATATAAACGATTATGGAAGATAAATAAAACTGCTTTTTTTCAACCCTCCTCATATTACAAAAATCTTGGAATTTCATCCCCTATTCTCGCTTTTAAAGTTACAGATAAGTTTGCCATTCATTAAGGCATACAACTTTTACGCAGCCCCGTTCAAACGGATGATTTAGGTGAAGTAAAAGCTATATAGAGGGTCCATCATGGAAAACATCAAATTGCAGGCATAAAAAAAGCGCCGAAAGCGCCTTAACTATTTGATTGTATTGAACTTTAAAATGGAGGCTGGGGTCGGAATCGAACCGGCGTTAACGGAGTTGCAGTCCGCTGCATGACCACTCTGCCACCCAGCCATGGTATGTCTTTTTTCTTACGTTTCAAGACTAAAAAGCCGCAGTAGTAACTTGGACTGACCGCGGCTTTTTTTATTCTTGGAGCGGGAAACGAGATTCGAACTCGCGACCCCAACCTTGGCAAGGTTGTGCTCTACCACTGAGCTATTCCCGCTTAGGAAGACGTGCATTATAGGCACTTAATATTTTCTGTCAACCCTTATCTACCAACACTGGCAAGGCTGCTTTCAAGTAGCTGATCATTGAGGTCAAAGTGAGTAATGCGGCTATGTATAACAAGCCTACACCGATTTCAAAAACAGGTAATCCAAACAGCGGTTTATAGAATATCAGGCAACCGATAGCGACCATTTGAAATGTGGTTTTCCATTTGCCGATAGAAGAAACCTGAACTACATGGCGGGCACCAATTTCAGCCATCCATTCGCGTAATGCGGAAATTGTGATTTCACGAAATACGATGACAATCACCGGAAGCAGAATAAACCATACTGGTGATTTGAAAAGAATCAGCAATAACGCCACCACCACAATTAATTTATCTGCGACAGGATCAATAAACGCTCCAAAGGGCGAGGTGAGGTTCATCCTTCGAGCCAAATAGCCATCCAGCCAATCCGTGATACCTGCCAGCACAAAGACAATGGTGGCCCACAAAGGAGCATAGGTACTGGGAAGAAAATACAGTACCACCAGAACAGGTATTAAAAGCACCCTGAGCAGACTGAGTAAGTTAGGTATATTCAGCATAAATCGTTTCGTTATAAGCTATAGATAACGCTTATGTTAGCACTATGACGTGTTTAATTGTCCGGATGGAACATATCGTAAATTTTTTGTGCCAAAGCAGCACTGATTCCATCCACCCTCTGCAGATCTTCAACCCCTGCCCGTTTTACTTCCTGAAGGCCGCCAAATTGCTGCAATAATTTTTGTCTACGCTTGGGGCCTAATCCGGCAATATCTTCCAAGGTTGAGCTTTTACGGGCTTTGGCACGGCGTTGACGATGACCGGTAATGGCAAAACGGTGCGCTTCATCCCGAACTTGCTGAAGTAAATGTAATGCGGGTGAATCTGCAGATAAGATCACTTCGCCAGCCCGACCGACCAGAAATAACGTTTCTTCACCAGGTTTACGTGCAGGACCTTTAGCGATACCTAAGATAGGAAGATCACTTAAATTCAGCTCAGCCAGCACTTCCTGCGCTTCTTTAATCTGTCCCTTACCACCATCAATCAACAGTAAATCCGGTCGTTTTCCTTCACCGTTATTCAATCGGGTAAATCGACGACTCAATGCCTGATGCATGGCGGCATAATCATCGCCACCGGTAATGCCTTCGATATTGAATTTACGGTAATCGCTTTTAATTGCGCCTTCCAGACCAAATACCACGCAGGAAGCTACCGTGCGCTCGCCACTGGTGTGACTGATATCGAAACACTCAATACGTTTGGGCATTTCATCCAGCTCTAATACATCCTGCAGAATTTCAAAACGCTGCAATAAATTGGAGCGACTGCTGATACGCTGGGTAAGACTGATATCGGCATTGGTCATCGCCATCTGCAACCAACGTGTCGCATGGCCACGTTGCGGCTTACGCAGGCTGACTTTATGTCCCGATTCGGTTTGCAATACTTCCTGCAACAGCTGTGATTCTTCAACTTCATGACTCAGCAGGATTTCCGCCGGCACGTCTTTACCAAGATAATACTGCGGTATAAAGGCCGCCAGTAATTCTGACTCGGTCAAATCCGACGACCCTTTAGGGAAATAGGATTTGCTACCTAAATTACGTCCACCTCGTACAAAACTGACTTCAACTACTGCTATACCATCTCTGACTATCGCCGCCAGCACATCGGAATCACCTTGCATTGAGCTGACATACTGGCGTTCCTGCACCCGGCGTAAACTGATGATTTTGTCACGGATAAAAGCCGCCTGTTCGAACTGCAGATTCTGTGACGCCGTGTCCATCTGCTGGCTCAACTCATCCATTACCTGCTGGTTTTTACCTTCCAGAAACATAATGGTGTGCTGCACATCTTTTTGATAATCGCTTTCAGAGACTAAATCAACGCAGGGCGCAGTACAGCGTTTAATTTGATATTGCAGACAGGGCCGGCTGCGATTTTGATAATAACTGTCTTCGCACTGACGCACCGGAAACAGTTTTTGTAATAGATTCAGACTTTCCCGAACCGCCCCGGCACTGGGATAAGGACCAAAGTATTTGCCTTTTTTACGCTTGGCACCGCGATGAACGCTTAAGCGAGGAAATTTATCACCGGATATCAATAAGTATGGGTAGCTTTTATCATCCCGCAATAACACGTTATAGCGAGGCATCAACTCCTTGATCAGATTATTTTCCAGGATCAAGGCTTCGTTTTCAGTATGCGTGACAGTGGTTTCAATCGCCGCGATCTGCGCCACCATCACCTGGGTTTTACTGGTTAAACCGCTGCTGCGAAAGTAACTGCCAACACGTTTTTTGAGATTTTTTGCCTTGCCGACATAAATGACCGTGCCTTCAGCATCGAGCATACGGTAGACACCAGGACGACTGGTTAGTGATTTTACAAAACTGACCGGATCGAAATGGGATTCTATAGTGGGGTTTTCAGCCTGACTCATTAAATTTCGTAATTAAGAATTATCGTCTTTTCGTGGAGAATATTGGCGCTGATAACATTTATGGGCCTGATAAAAACTGTTAGCAGACAAGCCTAGTAAAATTAATCCACCGATTACTGCAGGTACATTTTCGTGATAAAAATAAAACATGGCCAAGGCAGCTAATAACTCAGCAGTGCCAATAACTTTTAATAACACAACATTTTCCGTACGTTTCCCCATGTTCCATCTCCGCTTCGTTGCAAAAATTTTGACTATAGCATTAACACTTATTGTTTGTAAGGACATTATCTTCCTCCGAAATCACGAGTGCTGTGATCGGGCAATTGTGGGAAAATAACGCGCTTTATCATTTCACTATCAGGGTATCACTCTTGCCAGCTAATTTGCTTCAGCCTGTCTTACCAGCATCAGCCAAAGATCAACTTCGTGCCGGACAATTATACGGTAGTGCACAGGGTTTGCTGTTAGCTAAAGCGGCTCAGCAACATAATGGTCCATTATTAGTGGTCACTGATGATGTTGCCAGCGCCCATCGGCTTGAACTGGAAATTCGTTTTTATCTGGGCGATACCGAGCTGCCAATATTGCATTTCCCGGATTGGGAAACCTTGCCTTACGACAGCTTTTCGCCGCATCAGGATATTGTTTCAGAACGACTGCAGACATTACATCAACTACCCGACTTTAAACGCGGCATTTTACTGGTGCCGATTGCCACCCTGATGCAGCGCATTGCACCGCGAGCATTTCTCGATGGCAACCACCTGGAACTGAAGATTGGCGATCAGTTTGATATTGAACAATGGCGATTGAAACTGGAAAAATCCGGTTACCGGAATGTTGCCCAGGTGATTGAGCACGGTGAGTTTGCGGTTCGCGGTGCGATTATCGATTTGTTTCCAATGGGCAGTCGGCATCCTTACCGTATTGATTTATTTGATGATGAAATTGATACGCTTCGAACCTTTGATCCGGAAACCCAGCGATCCATCGACTCCATTGATCAGATTCAGTTGTTACCGGCGCGAGAGTTTCCAGTTAATGACGACAGTATTGCGTTATTCCGTAAACAATTCCGTCAGTATTTCGATGGGGATCCGCAACGCAGTTTGATTTACCGGGAAGTCAGTGCCGGCAATATGCCGGGCGGTATAGAGTTTTATCTGCCGCTATTTTTTGAGCAAACTGCCCGACTCACCGATTATCTGCCGGATAACACGCTGTTAGTACAGCTCAATGACACCTTTAATGCTGCTGAACTGTTCTGGCAGGAAATCCAGATCCGTTACCGTCAGCATAGTGTTGATCCAGAAAGACCATTGTTACCCCCGATCAATGTGTTTGTGCCGGTAGAAGAATTATTCAGTCAGTTCAAACAATGGCAAAGACTGCAATGCCAGAACTTTGAATTGGATGGCTCGGCAGGTAACAGCAACTATGCCACGGTAATGCCACCATCTTTACCGCTGAACTCAAAGCAGGATCGTCCCTGCGAAGCGTTACATCAGTTTATCGATAAATTTTCCGGCCGAATCTTAATCGCTGCCGAATCGGCAGGACGTCGTGAAACCCTGCTGGACCTATTGCGTAAAAACCAGCTGCAACCCAAAGTTGTCGACAACTGGGATGCGTTTATTAACGAAAATGCTCCGCTATGCATTACCGTGGCTCCACTCGAACAGGGTTTGCTACTGCAAGTTGAAAACATTGCGGTGGTGGCTGAAACCCAGCTGTTCGGCCAGCAGGTTATGCAACGCCGTCGTCGTAGCCGTAAAAAACGTGACTCCGATGCCATCATCCGAAACCTTGCTGAACTGACCATTGGTGATGCCGTGGTGCATGAAGATCATGGTGTTGGCCGCTATCTGGGTCTGCAAACACTGGATGTTGGTGATGTGGCCACTGAATATGTCACATTGGAATATGCCAAGGGCGACAAGCTCTATGTGCCCGTGGCCTCATTGGATTTAATCAGCCGCTATTCCGGCTCTGCACCTGAACTTGCTCCGTTACATCAACTTGGTACTACGCAATGGGAAAAAGCGCGCCGCCGTGCAGCTGAAAAAGTACGTGATGTGGCAGCAGAATTACTCGATATTTATGCCAAACGCGCTGCCAACAAAAAACCGCCGATGCAATCACCCGATGAACAATATGAAGCCTTCTCCGCGGCATTCCCGTTTGAAACTACGCCCGATCAACAGGATGCGATTGATGCTGTGATTGCTGATATGCAATCAGAAACACCGATGGACAGGCTGGTATGTGGTGATGTGGGCTTTGGTAAAACCGAAGTCGCTATGCGCGCCGCTTTTTTAGCAGTTCAATCAGGCAAACAGGTCTTGGTCCTGGTGCCCACCACCCTGCTCGCTCAGCAGCATTATGAAAACTTCAAAGATCGTTTTGCTGATTGGCCCATGCGCGTTGAAGTTTTGTCCCGTTTCCGCAGTAAAAAACAGCTTGATGATGTTAAAGCAGCGATCAGCGAAGGGACTGCCGATATTGTCATTGGTACCCATAAATTATTACAGCAGGATATTGATCCCAAACGACTGGGCTTGTTTATTCTTGATGAAGAACATCGTTTCGGTGTCACACAGAAAGAACAGCTGAAGAAATATCGTGCCCAGATCGATGTCCTCACTTTAACCGCGACACCGATTCCCCGTACCTTGAATATGTCTATCTCCGGCATTCGTGATTTATCGATTATTGCCACAGCACCGGCACGCCGGTTAGCAATCAAAACCTTCGTATTGCAATGGAATGCCGACAAAATACGTGAAGGCATGCTGCGTGAAATCAAACGTGGCGGACAAGTGTACTTCTTGCATAACAAGGTCGAAGACATTGATCGGGTGGCACGCGAACTGGAAACCTTAATGCCTGAAGCGCGCATTGCCGTTGCCCATGGTCAGATGCGTGAACGTGAGCTGGAACAGGTAATGCTCGACTTTTACCATCAGCGTTTTAATGTGCTGGTCTGCACCACCATTATTGAAACTGGTATCGACGTACCGACTGCCAATACTATCTTTATCGACAGAGCCGATAAATTAGGCTTGGCCCAGCTTTATCAAATCCGTGGTCGTGTCGGTCGTTCACATCACCGTGCTTATGCTTATCTGATTACCCCACCGCAACAGGCCATGACAGCGGATGCAATTAAACGTCTTGAAGCGATTGAATCAATTGAAGATTTGGGGGCAGGCTTTACCCTCGCGACCCACGATATGGAAATTCGTGGTGCCGGTGAATTATTGGGCGATGAACAAAGCGGCCAGATGCAGGAAATTGGCTTTACCTTATATAACGAACTGCTGGAACGTGCAGTCAATGCATTGAAATCCGGTAAAACCCCGGATCTGGATAATATGGCGCGCCACACAGTTGAAATCGATCTGCATGTGCCCGCATTGATTCCATCCGACTATCTGCCTGATGTGCATACCCGACTGGTGTTATATAAACGCATTGCAGCGGCGGCAGATAAAGAAGCTTTACGCGAACTGCAGGTGGAAATGATTGATCGGTTTGGTTTGTTACCGGAACCAGTACAAACCTTATTTGCTGTACATGAGTTGCGCCTTAAAGCCAAAACCATCGGTATTCGCAAGATTGATGTTTATGATCAAGGGGGTCGTTTGCTGTTTGATAAAGAACCTCAGGTTGAACCGATGACCATCATCCAGTTGATTCAAAAACAACCCTCTCGCTTCAAACTGGATGGTCAGGATAAATTACGCTTTACCGATAACATGCCGGATGCGGAAAGTCGGATCATGGTTATAGATACACTGCTGGATAACCTGCTTAAACCGGCCGCCTGATGCAACAGGATCGAAATTTCGACGATTTGGCTGAGCGATTTAATGCGCGAATTTATGACACAGCTAAAGGCCAGTTACGATTAGAGATCCTTAAACAGGATCTACAGCAGTTTACCGAGGCTAAACCATTAAGCATCTGGGATGCTGGCTGTGGTGCCGGGCAGATGAGTTTATGGTTAGCCGGTTTTGGTCATCAGCTGACGTTGTGTGATATCTCTGAAAAACTGTTAAGTCAGGCGCGACAGGAATTTGCTCAGTCAAGACTGGAAGCCAGTTTTCACCATGCCTCTATTCAACAATTGGCGCCGCAACTGGCAGCGTTTGATTTGGTAATTTGTCACGCCGTTGTGGAATGGCTGGCAACTCCCCTGGAAACGCTGAAACAGGTCATGGATCGCGTCAAACCCGGTGGTTATCTGTCCTTGATGTTCTATAATCGTAACGCTATGGTTTACAAAAATATCATTCGTGGTGGCTGGAGACTGGAACCAATTCTTAATGATCGCTATATTGGTGTTGGTAACAAGCTCAGCCCACCCAATCCGCAATACCCATTTGAATTGATTCAGTTTTTACAAAATAAGGGTTTTGACATTAAACAACAAAGTGGAATCCGCGTGTTTAGTGATTATTTGAACTCTGAGACTCGTCGCCAGACAAATGAACAGGAATTGCTGGCTTTAGAGCAGCAATATTGCCGAATGCCAACCTATCGTGATATGGGACGTTACGTGCATTTACTGGCCGAGAAAAAGTCGCCGGGTTAACCGGGAATACTTCATAATATGCAGCCCAATCAAGCCGAACTTGATAAACGCGTTTTGACTTTATAATCCGTTTTAAGATTTAGGAAAGACATGCTCAAACTAAAACTTCCATTCATCATCCTGGTATCAAGTCTGTTGACCACTGCTTGTATTCAAAACCAGTCACGCCCGACTGTTTCCAATGAACAATTAAAATCCGCACTTAGCGACACTGAATCACGAATGGAAACTCAGGTTCGCCAACAGTGCCAGAAAATCATTGATAACCAGAACAAACACCAGTCTGGGCTACAGTCATTTTCCAAAGAACAACAAATTACCCGTAAACAGCTTGATCAGCTTAATGATCAAGTTGCAGAACTGAATGAAACACTGGCTAAACGTGCCGTTGTTCAGTCAGTACAAGCTATTCAGCCAATGGAAACCAGCAGTTGTCCACCAGCGGCACCCATGACGTTAAATGACAAACTGGTATTGGGCCAAACAGAATGGTTGTGGATTGAAGCCGTAAATCGGGTGTTTCCTGCGCGAGTCGATACAGGCGCTACAACATCATCTTTGACAGCTCAGGATATTATTACTCTGGAGCGTGATGGACAAAAATGGGCGCGTTTCACCATTGTTCCGGAAGAAGGCAGCGACAATAGTTACGAAGTGGAAGCCCCCATTGCCCGGATAGCGAATATTCGCCAGTCCTCGACCAACGAACTTGATAAACGCCCCGTGGTAAGACTAACCATTCGTATTGGTAACATGACGGACACCGCAGAGTTCACTCTGACCGATCGCTCGCATATGAGTTATCCGATTCTGTTAGGTCGTGAATTTTTAAAAGATATCGCGGTGGTGGATGTGGCTAAGAAAAATGTTCAGCCAAAACCCGAAATCCTCAAAGATCGTGCATCGGCGATACCGAAAAAAGCCAAGCAGGCTAACCCTAAAGCATCAGACGAAGAATAAGGATTCATCATGGCATCACGTACGCCTTTTTATATTCTGGTAAGTCTGCTGTTTCTTGCCGGTACTGCGTTAACTCTGCACCGGCATATTGCTTTTGATATTCCCTGGTTTCCCGGTGAGCAAAGACAGACCTGGTCAATTGAAGCCAAGGTAGATTTTGAAGCTGATGGAAATCCGGTAACGGCGCGTTTAGCCATTCCAAATACCCAACCCGGTTTTACACAGCTGAACCAACAGACGGCCAGCCCGGGTTATGGGCTTTCTTTTGTTGAACGTGAAAGTGGTACCTATGCTGAATGGTCAATTCGTGAAGCAACTGGTAACCAGTCTCTGTATTACAAAGTAGATATGCTGGTTGATCCTTTTGCCATTCCAGACGAACAGGTTGTCATTCCAAGCGCTAAACCGAATGTCGAAAAAGAGCCCTATGCTACTGCAGCACAAATGATTCTCGATCGTGCAATAGAACGTTCATCATCCAATTACACGCTGGCTCGGGAGTTAATACATGAGTTTAATAATCAACAACAAACCGCTGAACTGCTGGCACAGGTCAAACCCAGAACAGCCTGGATTTCACAATTGCTACAGGAGGCAGGTGTACCAGCGAGGCGTATCCATGCATTAGAACTTGAGGATGGCCGTCGCCGACAGTCGTTAATTGAATATATTCAGGTGTTTGAGGGGGAAGAATATGACATCTTCAATCCTGAAACAGGTGAGCAGGGTCAAGCGGAAAATATGTTGTTGTGGCAATATCACTCCGGACCGGTACTGGAAGTCATTGGGGCGACAAATGCTCAGGTTTCCTTTTCAATGATCTCTCAGGAACAACCTTTTAATATCGCGTTAAATCAAAAGTTTGCCGATAATGAATGGCTGAATTTCTCGTTATATACACTCCCGCTGGAAGAGCAGGCCATTTTCAAAGGCATTTTATTGATCCCGGTTGGTGTTTTAATCGTTGTATTAATGCGCATTCTGGTCGGTATCAAAACCTCCGGTACCTTTATGCCGGTATTGATTGCCATGGCGTTTATTCAAACCAGTCTGCTGACCGGTCTGATTGGCTTTTTATTGATTGTCGGTGTGGGACTGATGATTCGCTCCTATTTGTCCTACCTGAATCTATTACTGGTAGCCCGAATATCCGCGGTAATCATCATGGTTATTGGCATGATCGCCATTTTCTCCATCATCGCCTATAAATTTGGCCTGACTGAAGGTATGAAAATCACCTTCTTCCCGATGATCATTCTGGCGTGGACAATTGAGCGTATGTCGATTCTTTGGGAAGAAGAAGGTGCCAAACAAGTCATGATTCAGGGTGGCGGTTCTCTGTTGGTGGCCATTTTGGCTTATATGGCAATGAATCTGGACTGGGTGCGTCACTTGACCTTCAACTTCATGGGAATTCAATTCATCCTGATGGGATTGACCCTGGTGGCAGGAAGTTACACCGGCTATCGTTTACTGGAGTTAAAACGCTTTAAACCGTTAACCAAACTGGACAAATCATGAGCGAGCCAGCAGTAAAAATGAACTGGTTCCAAACCATGCGTGAACGTTACGCGCATCCCGGTGCACTGAGTAAAATCGGTGTATTGGGGATGAACCGTCGTAATGTTTCCTATATTAGCCGTTACAATCCCCGGCATCTTTTTCCATTAGTAGACGATAAGCTACAGACCAAGGAACTGGCTTTAGAGGCCGGGGTAAAAGTCCCTGATTTAATTGGCGTTATCAGTGAACAGCATGCGGTTAAAGAATTAAGTCAGATTCTGCAGCGCTGTAGTAGCGGATTCTGCATCAAACCAGCCCACGGATCAGGCGGTAAGGGCATCATGGTAATTACCCGTCAGAGTGAAGAAGGTTACCGAAAGTCTAACGGTCAATTTGCCACTATTAGTGATCTGGAACGCCATGTCAGCAATATTCTGGCGGGTCTATTCTCACTGGGCGGCCGAGCCGATGTGGCCATTATTGAAGATTTGATTCACTTTGATGATTGCTTCAGCGGCTTCAGCTATGAAGGCGTACCGGATACCCGTGTTATTGTTTTCCGGGGCTTTCCAGTCATGGCGATGATGCGCTTATCCACCGCAGATTCCAATGGTAAAGCCAATCTGCATCAAGGTGCGGTCGGCGTTGGACTGGATATAGGTGATGGTCATGCTCTGCGGGCCGTACAATTTGACAAGCCGATTCTATTACATCCGGATACCGGATTGAATATGATGACGTTGAAGGTCCCGCATTGGGAAGAAGTATTAACACTGGCAGTATCTTGCTATGAAATGTCAGGGCTGGGATACTTAGGCACTGATATTGTTTTGGATCGTTTTAAAGGGCCAATGCTACTTGAATTAAATGCCCGGCCTGGACTGACCATCCAGATTGCCAATGGCAAAGGCTTGCTGCCACGACTACGCCAGATAGAAAGTCTTAGTCATAAGAGAAGAATGAGTGTCGCTGACCGCGTCGCCTATGCAAGAGAACACTTTACCGATCATCGCTGATTCTATGGGAGTTCAGGATATGGCCAATCAAACCAAATCGACCGCATTGATTTTAGGTGGCGCATTATTTCTGGGCTTGACACTGCTGGGATTTCAACTTGGCAAGGCGTTGATTGATTTTAAACAATTCGAACGCAGCGTCACGGTAAAAGGTTTATCTGAACGTGACTACCCTGCTGATGTGGTGATTTGGCCTATTCAGTTTATTGAAGCCAACAATGATTTGCCTGAGCTTTATCGGACTGTCGAAGATAACAGCAGTAAAGTTCGTGATTTTCTGCTCCAACGTGGCATTGATGAAGCTGAAATCACTTTTAATGCTCCTTCCATTACCGATAAATCAGCCCAGCAATATGGTGGTGGCCCAAGGGCAGAATTTCGTTACACCGCAAACCAGACAATAACCGTTTATTCAGAAAATATTGAAGCGGTTCGCATGGCAATGACAGATTTGGCCGATCTGGGCAAAAAAGGTCTGGTATTAGCGGGTAATAACTATATGGCACAGACCGAATATCTGTTTACACGACTGAACGAAATCAAACCGGAAATGATTGAAGAAGCGACCGAAAATGCCCGTGAAGTTGCCGAAAAATTTGCCGAGGATTCTGACAGCAATCTAGGCAAAATCCGCAAAGCATCTCAAGGTCAATTCAGTATCAGCGCCCGCGATAATAATAATCCGCATATCAAAAAGGTTCGGGTGGTTTCTACAGTGGAATATTATTTGTCTGATTGATGCCTCCTACACAACCTTCTATCAAAGGACGAGGAACTGCAGACAAAATTGATGGACGTTTCAACACACATCAGCGTGAAACGGTCGAAGATGGCTGGTTTCAGGAACCGGAAAACCCGCCCAAAACCACGGTAGAAATTGAACACCCCAAAACCATCATCACCCGTAATCAATCCCCGGATCTGCCTTTTAGCCAATCTATTAATCCCTACCGGGGCTGTGAACATGGCTGTATTTATTGTTATGCAAGGCCATCACATGCCTATTTAGGGTTATCGCCTGGCCTTGATTTCGAAACCAGACTTACGGCCAAACCCAATTCTGCCATTTTGCTCAAAAAAGAGTTAGCTGCAAAAAGCTACTCATGTTCGCCAATATCATTGGGAGCCAACACCGATCCCTATCAGCCCATTGAACGCGAATATCAAATCACTCGTCAGATCCTGCAAGTGTTGAATGAAACCTGCCATCCCTGTCATATCGTCACCAAATCATCTATGGTTGAACGGGATATCGATATTCTGCAGCAAATGGCCCGACAAAATCTGGTTCGGGTACATCTTTCAGTAACCACATTGGATCCAGCGCTATCGCGCTTACTGGAGCCCAGAGCCAGCGCGCCGAAACGACGACTACAAACCATTGAAACCTTACGTGCTGCAGGCATCGAGGTGACGGTATTGATTGCCCCGGTTATACCCGTATTAACCGATGCCGAACTGGAAAATATTGTGAAAGCTGTTACCGATGCAGGCGCATTGGATGTTAATTACATTCTGCTCAGATTACCCCTTGAGGTAAGCCCATTATTTGAAAACTGGCTGCAAACTCACCGACCAGATCAGGCCCAGCACATTCTGAACCGAATCCATGACTTACGTGGAGGTAAAAACAACGATCCGCGCTTTGGTCACCGCCTGCGCGGTGAAGGGATATTTGCTGATCTGTTAGCCCAACGCTTTCGAAATATCACTAAAAAACTTCAGATCGACTCTAAATTAGCGCCTTTAAGGCAGGATTTATTCCAGGCTCCCGGTCAGCAGCTATCCCTTTTTTAATGCATCATTCTTTTCGGCAGTGTGCACCTGATTACGGCCAGCATGTTTTGCTGAGTAAAGAGCGGCATCAGCAGCAGCAATCAATATATGCTCGTCTTTCAACGGTTCTGGCCAAGTGGCTACACCAATTGATGCTGTCACCCCATCCAAAGCTTTACCCTGATGAAACAATACAAGCTCACTGATTTTTAGTCTTAATTGTTCTGCAACCTTGAAAGCCGCATTGCCATCACACTCAGGAAGAATGACCAAAAACTCTTCCCCACCTAAACGACATGGAAAATCAGTTTTACGGAAACTTTCTTTCAACAGGGTGCCGACGGCTCGAAGAACCACGTCACCAGCATCATGACCGAAACTGTCATTAAAACGTTTGAAATGATCAACATCGATCATAAGTACTGACAAAGATTTATCATTTCGACGACAGCGCGCAACTTCATGCTCAAATATTTCTTCAACAAAACGACGATTATACAATCCGGTCAACACGTCTTTTATAGACAGGTTACGTAACGTCTGTCTTAGTTTGATATTGGATAAGGCAAGCGCCAATCGTGCAGCAGCCGATTGAGCAAGCTCAACAAAAACCTGCTTTCCGTCGTTAGTGGGGAGTTGAAGATGTAATACTCCAAGTGTTTTGCCATCAGCCAGCATAGGAATGCAAATATAAGCACCTTGCTCTGTCTCAGCAATATGATTACAACGGGTATGCAGTCCTTCGGGTTCAAATTGCCAGCTACGGCCCAATCTTAAAGACCAGCAATCATCAGGGGCAAAGCCATCATGTTTTTCGATCGCTTTTTTTCCCCAGCTGACACCATGCATTAAAGCATTACCGCTATCCCGATAGGTATAAATCGTGCCCTCTAAATCATCAAACAATTGGGTAAGAGACCGCCCAATTATTGGCCAACTTTCATCCAATGTATGACAGGACTGCAGCATGTCAGTCAGCTCATTCATAACAGTAATTTCAAGTCGTTGTTTTTCCAGCAGCTTAGCTCTATCAATAGCTTCACGACTGGCCGACTCCAGTGCCAGAGTGCGTTCCTGCACTTTCAGTTCAAGACTTTCTTTGGCTTGTGTCAAAGCTTGCTGATTGGCAGCCTGTTTGTTTTCGTAACTTTCCAGATAACTAACCATTAAGTCAAAGTTGTGGGCTAGTGTTTTTAATTCACTGGCCCCGACCATTTGTCCAATACGAATACCACGCTGACCGCTTGACACTTGTTCAACCAGGCTTGCCAGCTTGCTCACCGGCCGACGCACTGCGAGCTCAGCGATAAACCATGCAGCGAGAATAACTAAAAGGCTAACCACCGCCAGTACACTTAATGTTCGCCAAAAAATAGCATCGACTTCCGCAAATAACTCCTCCGTTGGCAGACCTACGCTCAATAAAATATTGGATTCACCAAGACCAATTTGGTCAAATGCATACCAGCGCGGTGTATTATCCAGACCGCGTACTTCCATTGTCTGTCGATTAGTCGTGTTACCAATGAGCGTTTGAAACAATTCACTTTCACGAGCTTGCAGCCCAGTCATAGAGAACGGGTCCGGCGCTCTGACCAGTACTGTTCCATCTGGTTGCCATAAAGTCGCCGTGACATTATTTAGACTTTTGCTGTTGAGAGAATGCGACCGAAGATTATGATTGAGAAACAGGGAAAGATTGATGCTAACGCCAACGACACCCATAATTTCACCCGTTGATGAATATAAAGGCAGCGCTATTGGCATGACCATTTGCTTGGAGATTTTTCCTTCTACGGGTTGACCAACAATAATTGCTCCACCAGACAAGGAATTCTGAATGTAATCCCTATCCAGCAGATTTATCGTTGTCTCATTATTTGTTGCAGTACAAATGACTTCCCCATTGAGATCCACCGAATAAATATTGCTGTAACTGGCAAATTGTTTACTCAGATTGGCCAACTGCTGATTACATTGTGGAGAAGCTTTAAGCCATTTCTCAGGTGTTAATGACAATGAGGTTAATAACTGAGAAGAGGCATAAATAGCATCTTCGAAATCGTTGTGAATCAATTCAACAATCGTGGACAATTTATTAATTGCCTGTTCACCTGTGAGTCGTCGATTTTCCAAAGCTGAATAGATTAATACCAATGCAACTGGAACCAAACTTAACAAAACCAACAAAACTAAACGACTACGGATACTGGCTAACTGAGGGAAAAATTTTGAGAATAGGGACATGTAGACCTTACAATTTCGAATTCATCTATGGCTTTATTGCGCCTTAAGAAGTTTGTTAATTGTTTCTGTTTAAATAGCGTAACGGTGCTGATTTTAGGTAAGGATGGGTGGATTACTTACTTCAACTACATCAATTTGTTCTGACTATCATAACGTTTTAACTCTACGGTACCAAACCATAAGTCTTTGTGAAATAAATGTTTTGTTTTATTAGATGTATTACTGGCGTGCTGTAAATGACGACAGCATTCAAAAAAATCCATGCTAACGACATTCTATGAACTTCTTAAATAAAACTAAAATGCATAAGATGCATTCCAACTCCGAAAAAAGTGCGAAGTTGTTTCGATAGTGTCTTTCTAAGCAGTTATTGCGTTCTCCTTTAATCCACAATTGCCAAGACCAAAAAGAAATTTCCTGAAGCAATAATTTAAAACGGCATCGATAATACCGCTTTGACATAAATCTCACATGTGTTGAACGATAATCGCCGGCTTCATCAGCTAACTACGCAATGTCGTGTACGTTTACGCATATCAGGAATATTCAGTGACTATTAAAAACAGGCTTCAACTCGGCTTTGGCATCGTTTTAAGTTTAATGGTGTTAATCGCCATTATCGGGATTAATGAAGTCAGTAAAATTGACCGTACTATGAGTAAAATCAATGAGGTTGATACCGTAAAACAACGGGCTGCTATTAATTTTCGAGGCAGTGTTCACGACCGGGCCATTTCGATTCGGGATGTGGTGTTAAGTGACAGCAGTGCCGAGCGCCAGCAGCATCTTCAGGATATCGAACGTTTAGAACAGTTCTATGCAGAATCAGCGATAAGCCTGGAAGCAATGGCCAATAATCCTCAGCAATTTACCGCTCAGGAAAAAACGCTGCTGGATAATATTAAAACCATTGAACAACAAACGCTTTCCCACACCGCAGAAACCATACAGCTGATTAATCAGGGTCGGGATATTGAAGCACGGGATTATCTGTTACTGAATACCTCCCCTGCTTACACACAATGGTTGAAAGCAGTAAATCAATTTATTGATTTTCAGGAAGCCACCATCAGCGATCAGGTTGACTATATACGTCAGCAAACCGGGGGATTTATGGCATTAATGATTACGGTGACGCTGATCGCCTTCGTCATTGCCATCTTTGTCAGTTATCGATTGATTGGCCGATTGTATTCAACCATTGGTGGTGAGCCTGATTCAGCAGCTCAATTAATCAGAGTATTTGCTTCAGGTGACTTAACTCAACAAGCTCAAACAAAGTTTCCTAAAAGTATTGTCGGTGCACTAAGCACTATGTCGAGCGAACTCTCGCATATTATGAAAGCCATTAGCTCATCCGCAGGACAAGTATCAGATGCGGCAAAAGTAATGAATCAAACTTCGGCAGATAATCAGAGTTTAGTCATTGACCAGAAACAGCAAACGCTAGATGGGGCGAATGCCATCAGTGAAATTTCCACTTCAGTACAAGAGATTGCACGTCTGACCAGTGAGGCTGCGATGCAAGCTCAAACAGCGGATAAAGAGACAATTAATGGTAATCAGGAAGTAGCCAAAACACTTACCAGCATTGCAGAGTTGGCGGCAAAAGTAGAAGAAGCTGCCAGAGTTATTGATGAACTTTCCGAAGACAGCAAACAAATTGGCACCGTTGTTGAAGTTATTGCAGACATTACCGAACAAACCAACCTATTGGCATTGAATGCTGCTATTGAAGCGGCCCGTGCTGGTGAACATGGCAGAGGCTTTGCCGTGGTTGCTGATGAAGTTCGTGGTCTCGCCAGCCGTACCAAAGAGTCGACGCTCAATATTCAGAAATTAATTGAAAAGACTCAAAGTAGAACGGTAATCGCAGTGAAAGTCATGGAAGAAGGCAAAAACAAAGCCCATCAATGTGTCACCCAGGCAGAACATGCCGGTGAATCTTTGGAGGTCATCAGCCGTTCAGTTACCGCCATCAATGATATGAATGCTCAGATAGCCAGTGTCGCCGAACAACAGTCAGCCGTCGCTGAAGAAATTAACAATAACTTTCGCAGGATTACCGATGTATCTGATAAGGCGGAAGCGGGATCACAGTCTATTTCTTCACTCAGTACTGAACTGAATCAACTGGCTGATGCACTGCAACAATCCATCAGTAAATTTAAAACTGCAAGTTAAATCATTCACTTCAAGACCATAGAAAATGCCACTTTTCATTAAGTGGCATTTTTGTTTAACAACGCCGTTTAATCGCTTTACACCTCACTTCTGGACATATAGCTCACCCCAAATAGTTACTTAATAGAATATAAAACTCATTAAAAAGTTACTGCGGACGATAACTATCAAGGGCCATAGTTATTCTATAAAAATCAGTACACTAGGATGAGAGAATATGAAGCTATACCAGAAACTCATTGTCTCCAATGTGGTGAGCAGCCTGTTGCTAACCTTAATTATTGTCAGCGCCACTACCTATATCCTGAGTCAGGGTTTATACATGCAAGCTCAGGAAAACCAGGAGAGCAATATGCGGGTGGCCTGGTCAGTGTTAGAGCAACAAGGCCAGCAATTCAGTCTGGAAAACAACCAATTACTGATAGATGGCCAACCCATTGATCAGGATTATGCTGTCGTCGATAAAATCAAACAGTTAGTGGGCGGTACGGCCACTATCTTTCAATATGACACGCGCATATCGACCAATGTGATTAAAGACGATGGCACACGCGCCATTGGTACAAAGCTCGCACCAGGAGAAGTTTACGACACGGTTTTAAAACAGGCGCAGCCATTTCATGGTGAAGCAGATATTCTGGGAGTACGATACTTTACTGCCTATGAGCCTATTCTGAATAATGAGGGTGAAGTCATCGGCATTTTGTATGTCGGTGTCGAAAAAGCACGGTTTTTCGATATTATTGGCGAGCTGGTGACTAAAAGCATGATATTTGCCATTATCCTGGTAATTATTTCTGCCATTGCCATTCGTCTGTTAACCCGCCGTTTACTGCTGCCGCTTAACGGACTGGAAACGTCGATGAGCAATCTAGCTATGGGTGAGGCCGATTTAACCAAACGGTTACCAATAGTGAATGCCGATGATGAAATAGGCGTGGTGGCCAGTGCCTTTAATAAGTTTATGAATAACTTACAGAATATTATTCGTGATTTACTGGAACATACCCAAAAAACTTCAGAATCTGCCAATCAGCTAACGGATATATCCGATCGCGTCGCCACCGGTTCAGTCAAACAGAAACAAGTGGTAGATGATATCGTTCAGAAAATTAGCCATATCAATTCCACTATCCAGTCAGTTGCCAATAATGCTTCTGAAGCTCAGGAAATTTCCAAAACCGCACAACATTCTGCAGAAAACGGTCGGGCGGTTGTGGCTGAAGCTGCTAACAGTATTAATCAAATTGCTGAAGCCGTTCGACATATGGCGTCTACGGTTACCAATCTCGGCGAACGTTCTGACGAAATAAGTGGCATTCTTCAAGTGATTCAGGATATTGCAGCTCAAACCAATTTATTGGCATTAAATGCCGCGATTGAAGCCGCACGGGCGGGTGAACAGGGACGAGGTTTTGCCGTTGTAGCTGACGAAGTACGCAAATTAGCCGAGCGTACCTCCCAGGCCACATTAGAGATTGGAGAAGTTATCGCCGCAGTCCAATCGGAAACGCAGAATGCTGTTAAACATGCAGATCAAGGTGAAGTACTGGTAAAACACGGCGTGGAACTGGTCGAAAAAGCAGGTCAATCCCTGCTGCAAATTAACGCCGGCGCTCAGCAGACAAATAATGTCATTGAAAATATTGCCTCGGCAGCAGCCCAGGGAAGTGAGGACAGTCAGCAAATTAACAGCCAGATAGACAAAATCTCACAAATGGCAAAAGACCGAGCCGAAATCAGTGAGCAAATATCACAAACTGCTGAGCAACTTGCCTTGCTCTCCGGACGGCTCAAAACTACTGTCGATAAATTCCAGGTTTGATTAAATAGAAAGGCTGCATCAATGTGCAGCCTTTTTTGTTAATCCAGTTTTATCATTTTGCCCTCTTTAACCGACTGCAATGTAGCCACAATCGCTTTGCAGTTAGCCCGGGCATCCTCCAGGCTGAGTAATGGAGCACTATTATTCAACACGCAATTGGAAAAATGTTCGATTTCGTTAACAAACTGATCGGCAGCGGGCACTTCAACCGTTTCATGTTGGCCCGCCTCGGTCCACCACGAAATCTTGGCGGGTTCGTCAGCCGGTTGCCAGGTGGCATGACAGGTGACTCCGCCTAAAGTGCCAATAATTTCGTAGACACTGCGGCGGGCATGTTGAAAACTCATCTCAAACTGGGCGAATTTTCCTTCACCATAATCAAAAATACCGGTCAGACTTAAGTCAGCACCGTGCTCATTTAGATTAGCCACCGCAGTAACGGCTTTGGGCTCCTCTTCAAACCATAATCTGGCAGTATGAATGGCATAGGGGCCAATATCCCACATTGCTCCACCACCATTGGCAATGGGTCGATTAACCCGGTATAAACGTGCCGGTTTCATTGGAAAGGCAAAACGGCTACTGACGGTTCTGACTTCGCCAATAACACCAGATTCGATAATCTCCCGAACTGCATCATGCTGAGGATGAAAACGATACATAAACCCTTCCATCACCGTCACGCCCTTTTCTTTAGCAGCCTGGGTAATGGCATCAATATCTTTAACCGTGAGAGCCATCGGTTTTTCAATCAACACATGCTTGCCATGAGCAATCGCTTTTAATGCCCATTCAGCATGTTCTTCATTGGCCATTGGTAAATGGATCACATCAATATCAGGATGCGTTAATAAAGCTTCAGGGGCATCCCAGGCCTGAATATCGTTATCTGCCGGGGCCAGTTTTTCAATTACTTCCGCTGCAGCCCCTTTACGACGGCTAGCCACAGCGATTAACCGCGCATTGCTGGCTTGCGTAATGGCTGGTATGAGTTTTTCAGTGACACGCGCTGCACCGAGAATGCCCCAGTTCAGAATGTTTTTATCTGCCGTCATTTTTTTCTCCATCAATCATTTGTGCTATCCATCATAACGATTTAAGTTGATTGCACCAAACTTGAAAGTCCCTGCAATAATCAGTGTTTATATCTCCTGACAGATGGCTTATGCTAACCAGTCAGCTTATTTATCCATAAGGAGAGATTATGACAATCGAAGTTGGACAACAAATACCCGATGGCAAACTCACAGAGTGTGTGGAGTTTGATCCTCAGAATGGCTGCCCGATGAATCCATCTCCGATGGATGTACGTGAAATGGCAAAAGGCAAAACCATTGTTTTATTCACGGTTCCCGGCGCTTTTACCCCTTTATGCTCTTCTCAACATCTGCCCGGTTTTATTGAACATGCTGAAGAATTAAAAGCCGCTGGCGCTGATGAAATCTGGTGTTTAGCGGTGAACGATGCATTTGTGATGGCGGCATGGGGTCGTGAACAAAAGGCCAATGGCAAAGTTCGCATGATGGCAGACGGTAGTGCGGAATATATTAAAGCATTAGGTCTGGATCGTGATTTAACCGGTGGTGGAATGGGTGTACGTTCATTCCGTGCAGCGATGATCATTACCGATGGCGAAGTGAAATACATTGGTGTTGAAGGTTCGGGTGAGTTTGGTAAATCCAAAGCCGAAACCATTCTTGAAGAATTAAAAAAATAAACCAATTACGTTATCTGTTTGCTGAAAGGGCAGTGTTGATCACTGCCCTTTTTTTATTCAGGCCTGCAATAACTTGACGCCGTCAGATGAGCCAACAAATACGGCTTTGGCAACATCAGCAAAAATCCCATGCTCAACTACTCCCGGCATCACTGTCAGTAAAGCATTGATCTGTGCGGTTTCAAACGTCGTAAACTGCATATCCAGAATCAAATTCCCTGCCGCACTGTAAGCAACATTGTCACCCGCGGCATTTAATCTCAAACTGCCTTTGGCCTGTAATTTGGACAAGCGATTCAATACCAGCTGTGCTGCCTGCGGGATTACCTCAATTGGAATGGCATTTTTCTCACCTATTTTGTTCACCATTTTGCTTTCATCGACCATCACATAAAAGGCTGTGGCATGAGTGGCAAGCAACTTTTCACAAACCAGATCCTGCCCTCTGCCCTTCAGTAAAGTCATATCGCTGGTGACTTCATCTGCTCCATCGACATACATATCCAGATGCGACAGATGCTCTATGGCCATAACTCTAAGCCCGGCCTGTTCGGCCTTAACCCGACTGATCACAGAGCTGGCGACCACTTGAATATCCAGTTGATTTTCTCGTTGACGGCGAGCCAATTCATCAATAAAAAGATTCGCTGTTGATCCTGTCCCCAGCCCCACAATCATGCCATTGTCGACAATTTCAGCGGCTTTGATTGCCACTTGCTGTTTGGGGCTTTGTGGCGTGGCCTCGGTATCAGTAGACATTGACAAACTCCTTGAATGTTTTGGCAAAATTACCGTTTCAGCTTAGCATGGTTAAACCGCCTGCTCATCTTTGATGGAGAAATTTATGGCTCAACTCAATGAAATTATTCAGCAAATTGAAAGCGTCACCGGACTAAGTTGCCATCCGCATCAACTGTCTTCCATCGGAGGAGGTTGCATTAATACAGCGTATCAATTGAAAACGCCCGACAAGCAATTCTTTATCAAGGTAAATAGCCCAAACCTGGCGGATATGTTTGTCGCAGAAGCGCAGGGCCTGCAGGAGATGGCCGCATTGAATGCTGTGCGAGTCCCGGAAGTAATCTGTTTCGGCACCGCTGATGGACATAGTTATCTGGTGCTGGAATATATTGCTTTAGGCGGCATGCGCGGTGGCGCGAATGCCAAACTCGGTGAACAACTGGCCCTGCTCCACCAACAGCCCCAACCCTATTTTGGTTGGCACATGGATAATACCATTGGCAGCACGCCACAATTAAATGATCGCTCAAATAATTGGGTGGAGTTCTGGCAACAGCAGCGTTTGGGCAAACAACTGGAATTTGCTGCAAGCAATGGTTTCAGAGGCAGTCTGCAAAAAAATGGCGAACGGCTTATTGATGAGTTGCCCGCCTTTTTTACCGATTATCAGCCACAAGCCTCCCTGTTGCACGGTGATCTGTGGGGGGGAAATGCTGCCGGTGATGAACAGGGTAATCCGGTGATATTTGATCCGGCCTGTTACTACGGTGATGCCGAAACCGATTTGGCGATGACCGAATTATTTGGCGGGTTTGGCAGCGATTTTCATGCGGCTTATCGCAATGTTCGTGCTGTCGACTCAGGCTATCGCACACGCAAAACGCTTTACAACCTCTATCATATTATTAATCATCTCAACCTGTTTGGTGGCGGCTACCTCGGTCAGGCCGACGCCATGATTTCACAATTACTGGCCGAGCTACGGAGTTAGTTACGAATGAGTCAAATCAAAGTGTTATTTGTCTGCATGGGCAATATCTGTCGTTCTCCCACCGCCGAAGGCGTTTTTGTCAGTTTGCTGAAAGCTAAAGGTACCAGTGACAAATTTCTAATCGACTCGGCCGGTACCCATGCCTACCATGTGGGCGAACCACCTGATGCCCGGGCCCAACAAACGGCCAAACAGCGTGGTATTGATTTGTCTTTTATCAGAGCCCGCAAGTTTCGCTATGAGGACTTTGAGCATTTTGATTATATTCTGGCAATGGATAAGGACAATCTGGAGATTCTTCAGCAAGCCTGTCCGAGCGAACACCAGCATAAGGTCAAGCTGTTCCTCGATTTCGCTGAAGGACGTGATGAGACCGATGTTCCCGACCCGTATTATGGTGGTCAGAATGGGTTCAACCATGTATTTGATTTGGTCACAGATGCGGCAGAAGGTTTCTATCGCACAGTTCTAAAATAACAGTTGTCATTCCAGTGATGAGGGGTATCATTTAGCGCTTTTGCTCCCCCATTTTCAGGAAGTCATTATGCCCGTCTCAGGCCTTTTCAAGTCTTTTACCGGTTGGTCATTATTTTTATTGGCCATGCTTTTCTCCCCCTCAACATGGGCAGTAGAAAATGTCGCATTACTTGATTTAACCGGACACTGGGTCGGATTTGCCGCCTTAGCGATATTTTTCATTGCTTATGCGTTGGTAATCGCTGAAGAGCATATCCATATGCGTAAATCCAAACCGGTCATTGTGGCGGCCGGTCTGATTTGGGGATTGATTGCCCTGATTTATTCACAGCAGACTGATCCGGTTTTTCATGAAACAGCTGGCATTATGATTCGGCATAATCTGCTTGAATATGCTGAGTTATTTTTATTCCTGCTGGCAGCAATGACCTATATCAACACCATGGGCGAACGTGGTGTATTTGATGCTATTCGTGCCTGGCTGGTGAATAAGGGATTTTCATTAAGAACTATTTTCTGGTTAACGGGTTTAATGGCGTTTTTCATCTCGCCAGTCGCTGATAACTTAACCACGGCTCTATTGATGGCTACGGTGGTGATGGCGGTTGCTGGGAATAATCACAAATTTATTGCGGTCGCTTGTATCAATATCGTTGTGGCAGCCAATGCCGGTGGTGCCTTCAGTCCTTTTGGTGACATTACCACCCTGATGGTGTGGCAGAAAGGTGTTTTGGCTTTCCATGAATTCTTTGCTTTATTTGTCCCATCATTAGTCAATTGGTTAATCCCGGCAGCCTTATTGTCTCTGGCGATTAAAAATGTTGCCGCTATCGCTGTACATGAATATGCACCGCTTAAATCTGGTGCGATGATCGTGGTTGGATTATTTATTCTCACCATTGCCATGGCCGCCAGCAGTCATCACTTTCTTCACCTGCCCCCCGTACTGGGCATGATGACAGGACTCGGGTTTCTCAAGTTGCATGGTTATGTCCTTAAAATGAATGATAAACGTCTTTTAAATAAGAAAGAGATTGACGGGCAAGCTGCATTTAATATTCAGGATGAAACACAGCGAAAAGCACCTTTTAATATTTTCGAACAATTGCAACGCGCCGAATGGGACACGCTGATGTTTTTCTATGGCATTATTTTATGCGTCGGAGGTTTGGGAACAATCGGCTACCTGAGTGTGGGCTCTGAGTTTTTATACGGTCAGCTAGGCGCCACCACCGCCAACATTCTGGTGGGTCTGATTTCCGCAGTTGTCGACAATATTCCAGTGATGTTTGCCGTGTTATCGATGATGCCGGAGATGAGTCAAGGTCAGTGGTTATTGGCAACGTTAACCGCTGGTGTCGGTGGTTCATTGCTATCCATTGGTTCTGCAGCCGGGGTTGCTGTGATGGGTCAAGCCCGCGGTATTTATACTTTTATGTCTCACCTGAAATGGATTTGGGCAATCGCACTGGGCTACATCGCCAGCATCTGGGTTCATCTTTGGTTGAATGCAGATTTATTTACGGTGGTATTGCCATAAGGTCCGCTATTGAGAAAAATCAAGCGACCGTAACAACTTGAAATAGCGAAAAAGGCCCCGAAGTATTACAATTGCCGATTATTTTTTTGAACACAAATCAGGTTGAAAATGCGTTACAACACAGATGACTTACGCATCGTTGGAATACAGGAAGTATTACCGCCAGCGCAATTGCATGAACAATTACCGATCTCGGATGCGGCATCTGAAACTGTGTTTAACGCACGCACAGCCTGTCAGAACATTCTGCATCACCGTGATGATCGTCTGATTGTTATTATTGGTCCCTGCTCTATTCACGATCCCAATGCGGCACGTGACTATGCCAGCCGTTTACAGCCGTTGATTCATGAACTGGCTGATGATCTGCATATCATCATGCGCGTTTATTTTGAAAAGCCACGTTCCGTTGTCGGTTGGAAGGGTCTGATTAACGATCCCTACCTTGATGGCAGTTTCCAAATCAATGATGGTCTGCACATCGCGCGAAAACTATTACTGGATTTGGCAGAAATGGGAGTGCCGGCGGCAACCGAATATCTGGATCTGATCAGTCCACAATACATTGCAGATTTGGTTTCATGGGGTGCTATCGGCGCACGCACTACTGAAAGTCAGGCTCATCGAGAACTTGCATCGGGTTTATCCTGCCCGGTCGGATTTAAAAATGCTACTGACGGTGGATTGCAAATCGCAGTAGATGCCTGTCTGTCAGCATCAAAACCCCATCACTTTATGTCTCTGACCAAAGACGGACATTCCGCTATATTCTCTACCACGGGAAACCCCGACTGCCATGTCATTCTCCGCGGCGGGAAAAAACCTAATTATGATCAAACCAGTATTGATGAGGCAGCCGAAGTCATTGGCCGTAGCGGTCAGCCGGTTCGCATGATGGTTGATTGCAGTCATGCCAATAGTGGTAAGGATCACCTGCAGCAGGAAGTTGTTGGTCGGTTGCTGGCCGAACAAATTGCCTCTGGAGATAATCGTATTATTGGTTTGATGCTGGAAAGCAATCTGGTGGCAGGTAGACAGAATGTCGAAGCGGATAAAGAACTGGTTTACGGCCAAAGTATTACGGATGCCTGTATGGCTTGGGAGAACAGTGAGCCACTGTTACGTGAATTAGCAGCTGCAGTCAGACAGCGTCGCAAGAATTCCGCTGCTGCCTAGGGCTTGTTGATCTTTCATATCCACCACTGCTGGCGGCTATT
>TARA_R100000501_G_scaffold15113_1_pt1 | contig 88253 bp, 86 predicted proteins | sample TARA_R100000501 | Tara Oceans TARA_R100000501 (sample SAMEA2620120) | marine metagenome | biome: marine biome (ENVO:00000447); feature: mesopelagic zone (ENVO:00000213) & marine oxygen minimum zone (ENVO:01000065); material: "saline water (ENVO:00002010), including plankton... | reverse complement strand
TGCCTTCGGAGGGCAGCGCTCTATCCAGCTGAGCTACGGGTGCTGTGGGTGGGGCATTAGCAAAGCGCAGGCGGGGCCGCCAGTCGGTAATCGCGCTGCTGGGGCAGGTGCTTCTGGGTGTGGGCCCGTGCGTCGTCTTAGGCGGCGATCATTCTTCTTCGTCGGCGTCAGCGGTGGTGGTGGCGTCTGGGGCGGGGGTCATTTTGCGGAACTGGCCCAGACCGCGGGAGGCGCCGGGCATATTGCCGCCACCCTGCCTGACGACGCGGATTATATCGGTGGAGCAAATCTGACTGAGTGACGTCGTGTAGCTGAAACTTTCCTCGAACCCCAGGCCGGGGCATCTGTTCGGCAGTTCGTTGCGCCAGATCTCGCCGCCGGCCATTTCGAAGTCGATGACATAGTCAGAAAGGACATGGGTTCGCCGCACGCGCTGGATCGCGACACAATTTTCGGGCGCGGCGTCGGCGACCGGGACGAGGGCATCCAGCGGCTGTTCCGCGCGGGGATCCGCGCACGAGGAGACAGATAGACCCGCGAGCGGGAGAAGGGCGAAAAGGGCAATTCTGGACATATCGGCGGCACCCCAGGGCGGCGACCGCACCGCGCCCCGTCCAAACTCCGACAGGGCGCGATGGGTACTGATACGCAACACGTCACGCAAGTGACTCGCTTTGTCTTATGCACCCGGGCGTGAATAGTCACTGAACACAGATCAGGATTCCATGTTTTTTGCGTCAAAAGCACAGATATCGACGACCGGACACCGATAACATTCCGGTTTTCGTGCCTTGCACAGGTGTCGACCGTGCAGAATGAGCCAATGGTGCGCGCCCAGCAGATAATCCTGCGGTACAACTTGCATCAGCCTGGTTTCCACCGCCTCAACCGTTTTTCCGGGTGCGAGGCCCGTGCGGTTGGCGACGCGAAATACATGCGTGTCGACCGCCAGCGTCGCCTCTCCGAACGCTTCATTCAGAACCACATTGGCGGTTTTTCGACCGACGCCGGGCAATGCCTGCAGCTCTGCGCGGGTGCGCGGGACCAGGCCGTCATGTTCGGCCAGCAGGATTTCAGACAAAGCGATGACGTTCTTCGCCTTTGAATTATAGAGGCCGATGGTGCGAATATGCCGTTTCAGCCCCTCCTCTCCCAAGGCGACCATGGCGGCGGGGTCCTGCACCTCTGCGAACAGATTGGCGGTCGCGCGATTGACGCCGGCATCGGTCGCCTGCGCAGACAGCACGACCGCAACCAGCAGCGTATAGTCGTTGACGAAGTCGAGTTCGGTCTTCGGATCCGGGCGCTCCGCGGCCAGTGCGGCGAAAAAAGTGCGGACATCCTGCGGCTTCATGCCGCCGGGCCTTATCGCCTGCGCGGCGGCGATGTAAGATGCAGCCGCCATGACCGCCACGCTGGACCTTATTCTGCGCCCGCCGCCGCCGCTGAATTATCGGCAGGCGCTGATCGTGCTGGGCGTCACCGCGCTGGTAATGGCGATTGCGGCGGCAAGGTTCTGGTTCCTGGGCGCATGGATGATCCTGCCCTTTCTGATCATCGACCTGTCGCTGCTGATATGGGCATTTCACGCCAGCGCGCGCGGGTCGAAGGCGTTCGAACGCATCTGCCTGTCGGAACGCGAGATCCGCGTGGAGCGCGTCGGTGCCGGCGGAAACAGCCAAAGCTACACCCTGCCGCGCCAATGGACGCGCGTGGAGCTGGAGCGGCCCAGCCCGCCGGTCAGCCGCCTGTGGCTGACGCATCGTGACAGGCGCCTGCTGATCGGCCACCACCTGAATTTGCGCGAGCGGGCGGAGGTGTACCGCGAATTGCGACGGGCACTCGGCTAGGCGAAGCGCCGCACGCGAATCGCGTGGGCGGATGCGCGTCTGCGCACAGCGGTGGATGCGCGTCGGCGCGCAGCGGTGGATGCGCGTTGGCGCGCAAGGAGGGCTGAGCGAGCGTCGCGGAACTTTCGGGAGCTTTCGCCGGGCGTGGATTTGTGGTGATAGCGCGGCATGACCGCCGCCGCCGATCAATTGCAACGCACACGCCGCGCCTGGGCCCTGCCGGGGTCCGGTCGCGACCGCCTTGTCGCACTCGGAAAGCGCGGTTTTCCGGTCGCGGCCGCGGTGATCCTGGCGATCGGCCTGATCTGGCCCATGACGCAGGACCGCGAATTCTCATTCGTCCTGTCAAAAGACCGCGTCGACATGGCAGGTGACCGAATGCGGCTGGGCGGTGCGCTGTACCGGGGGGAGGATTCTTTTGGCCGGCCCTTTGCCATTCGCGCGCAATCGGGCGTACAGCAATCGAGCGCCGACCCCCGCGTCGTGCTGGAGGATCTGAGCGCCCGGATGGACATGGAAGAGGGCCTGGCAACGGTCACCGCGCCGCGCGGCATTTACGACATGGACGCGGAGCGCCTGGTGGTGGCAGGCCCGGTCAGGGTAAGGCGCGCCGATGGGTACCGCCTGGTGACGAGCGACGTTGCCGTGGACATTCCCAGCCGCCAGATTATCGGCGAGGGGCGGATACTGGGCGCCAACCCGCTGGGCACCTTCGCCGCCGATACGCTGGAAGCGGATATGAACGACCGGACACTTGTGCTGACCGGCAATGTGAAGATGAGGATCGACCCCTGATGAAGACCGCCCTTGGCCTCGCCGCACTGGCGGCGCTTGCCGTTGCCGCCGCCGCCGCTCAGGAAATTCCGGGGGCGTCGATGCGGAATCATGACAGCAGCGCACCCATCGATTTCGACGCCGGCCGGATCGAGGTGCGGGAAGCGGAAAGCCAGGCGATCATTTCCGGCGATGTCCACGTAACGCAAGGATCCCTGGACCTGGATGCAGAACGGATTCGCGTATTCTATAATGACGGCGCCGACCGCATTCAGGTCGACCGGCTGGACGCGGATGGCGGTGTCACGGTCAGAACCCCCGCCGAGACCGCGCGCGCGCAAAGCGCCCTCTACGACGTTCCCGGCGAACAGATCACGATGATCGGCGACGTCGTCCTGACACGAGGGTCCGACGTGCTGCGCGGCCAGCGCCTGATCATCGATCTGGGCAGCGGCAGGTCGACGTTCGATGCGGCCGTCAATGCCGAGAGTGGCGAGGGCGGCCGCGTTACCGGCAGCTTCACGCCCAGCAATGTCACCAATCCCTGAGGACATACGGCACTGTGCGCGGCACAACGCACAACAGGGCCGACGCCGCGCTTGACCCGTCCGTCATCCCCGCCTAATTGACGGCCCGTTCGTTCTGCTGAGCGACACCCCGCATGGCAATCATGCGCGTGGCCCCTTCGTCTAGTGGTTAGGACGCGGCCCTTTCACGGCTGAAACACGGGTTCGAGTCCCGTAGGGGTCACCATTTCAGGCTTTTCAGTCCTTTACGTTGGCGCGCCTGATTCTGTGGCTCCCCCCCCAGCGCCTCACTTGCAGATGTAACGACAGGTCAGAACCACGACCGAATCGCGCATTCCATAAGCCTGCAGGCATAAGAGCATCAGCGTCGCCGGGATGGGACGCGCCAAATGCCCCATGCGGGGTTCATGCCTGGCAATGGGGTTGATGGCGCTATTCTTCCAGGCGTCGCAACCATAGTTCGGCTATCATCGCCGCTTCCAGGTTCAGCGAGCCGTCATAGATGCCGAGGCGCACCCCCTCAATCGTTCGACGCCACACGACGGGGTCCACCCATCCCCTGGACACCAGGCGGGGATCATCCGTCATCGCGCGCCACCAGGGTTCGGATTTCATCAGGTCACGCTCGCTGCGTTCCTGCGAAGTACCCTTTGTGTAGCGGGTGCGGATCGCCTCCGGCAGTCGATCGCGTAACGCCTGCCGCTGGAGCCGCCGGTCGTCGGCCCCCACGGCCCGCAGGTCCGGCGGCAGGGCGAGCATGAACTCCACAAGCGGGAGATGGAGGAGGGGATGGCGGCTGGGTGCGAACAGGTGGCGACGGAAAGACGGCTGAGCCTGGCCGGCAAGCTCGTAGATCAGATCCCATAAATATTGCTGGCCGATGCGGTCCACCGTCGGCGCGGCCCGCGCGCGGCGACGGCCGGCAAATCGATGGCGGCTGGCAAATGCCTGGCTGAGCCATGCAGGCTGGGAGCCGCGGTGCACTAGCGAAACCCCGTCGCGATACCCCTGCCAAAGCGGCAGAGACGTCTGGCGGATCAGCGAAAGTGCCGAACGCGCGCCGTCGAGATTACGGGACCAGCGGCGGGCATTGCGCCAGGCTGTGACCGGGCTGCCCTTGCCGATCGCGTCGGCCAGATGCGCCGGACGAAGCCCGCCATAGCCAAAGACGATATCGCCCGCCGCCCCTGTCAGTACCACATCCGGTGACGTTTCGCGCACGACCGACGCATAGGCCGCCTGCACCGCCCCCCGCATTTCGCCGTCAGGTTCGCTGGCCCGACCGAAGGGGGCGAGGCTGCACAAGGGGGCCTGGTCAAGATCGATGCGGTGCCACGGGCGCCCGGTCGCCTCGCCCGCGATCCGCGCGAAATCCTCGTCCTCGGCGGCGGTCGCGACCGATGAAACAGTCGTCAGTGCCTGCAGGTTTTCGCAGCGGCGGTCGGCCGCCATGAACACCGTGCTGGAATCGAGGCCGCCTGAAAGCTCGCACAGCGCGCTGTCGCCAGAACCCACGGCACTGGCGACCGCCTCGTCGACAAGCTGCCGCAGCCGGTCGGCAAGATCATTTGCGCTGCCCGCCGGCAGGGCAGTTTCGGGATGCCATGGGGTCTGGCGATGTTCGCCTGCGCCATCGACCAGGATCGTCTCACCATGAGCGAGCCTGCGCACGTCGCGAAACGGCGTCAGGGCACGGTTCGGCGTCCCGAAGGCGAATAGGTCAGCGAAATACTCCTCGCACACCGCGTCTGGAGGGGAACCTGCCACGAGAGGAAGGGTCTCCGCCGCGACGATCAATTCCCTTACCTCTTTTCGAAAATAGATAGTCTCGATCCCCAATGGGTCCTGAGCCAGCACGATCCGGCCAGATGCACCGTCCTCGATCACAGCCGCCCAGGCACCGGGCAGGCCCGAAGAGAATGACGAACCGCGCGCAAGATAGCGGTCGGCGATGTCTTGAGCAGCCTCCGGACCGCTGCGCGGCCCTGATGGGGTGCCCATATAGCCAATGACATGGACGCAGAGGCACCGAGGCTGGTCGAGGGCAAAGCTGCTGAAGCGGCGATCAGGGATTATGCGCAGGCGCCGCACGATCAGGCGATGGTGAGCATCGTGAAGAAGTTCTGCCCCCCTTCGCGCGCATCTTCGCTCCTCGCCACCGGTTCGGATTGAAGGAGCGGCTGCCCATCGACCTCGACCCAGGCATGCGCCTGGAATGGAAAGCGTTTGACGCCAATGATGAAGTTCGCGGGCAGATGATGCGCGCGCAAATATCCGAACAGCGCCAGGCTGCGCGGCAGACAGTCGAGCATGCCGCGCCCATGAGGGATGAACGCCTCCGCCCTGGTAAAGCGCGCCAGACAGCGCTGCAGAGCCACGCGCGACCCCTCATCGGGCCGCGCCGCGGAACGTTCGGCCCAGCCAAGGGCAGCCTGAAACCCTGCAAAACGCAGCAGCGCAAAGGCAGAGATCAGGCAGAACAACGGACTGCGGCAGGGAAGAGCGAGGCGGCGCGGACGCACCGGCGGATCATCGGCGCCCTTTAGCCATCCGATCGTCTTCAACTGTTCACCCAGACGTTCCATGCGACGGGATTGGTCCGGGGGGCCGATCGAAGGCGGGCCGTGATCCGTCATGAACATCAGGCGCCATAGCTCACCTGTTTCCGGCGGAAGCGCGAGGTAGCGACCGGCCTTGGCATCCAGGACCACGATCAGCCCATCAACGTCCGCCCACCGGATGTGGCGCGCCAGCAAGGGCGGCCAAATTGTCGTCATGATCGCGCGCGCGGACCCAAATATCAGCCGCTCGTGCCGGGATCCTTGCGCGTGTAATTGGTAATGCTGCCGCCGTCTTCGATCTGCCCCGAGCCACTATGGCCGGTCAGGGATGCGACCGAGCCTATGTCCAGCGCCAGTTCTGCGACGGCATCTGTAGTCGGCGTCTTGTTTCGGCGGCCAATTCCAAAAATTTTCAGCATCGTCAAATCTCCCTCCGAGATACCAAAAGCGTACGACGTATAAAAATGTTTGTCGAGTCAAACTATACTGATGGTTCGGAGCAGATTTATTTGCGTATCTTGCGCTGAAACCTGCAAACATCCCCTTCCCTAAGGGCGGTCTGGCACAGAAGGCTGTTTCCCCTCCTTTGGTGCGGCCGGCCTTTTCCTTGGCCTCAGCCCCAGCTCTCCAGGACCGGAGGTTCCCGGCCGGCGGAGAGGGCCAGGCGCATGGCCGCCGCAAAGCTGGGCGCACCGAGGCGGTTCATCATATTGGCCCGGTGCATTTCGACCGTGCGCAGGCTCAGTTGCAGGCGGTGGGCGACCAGCTTGTTGGGCAGGCCCGCCAGAAGCAGGTCCAGCACTTCGCGCTCCCGGTCGGTGAGTTCCGACAGCTTTTGGCGCGCCGCCAAGCGACGCCTGCGATCTTCCTCTACATCCTTATGGGCTTCGATTGCCGCGTTGATCAGGTCGATCATTTCCGCATCGTCATAGGGCTTTTCGATGAAGTCGGTGGCGCCGAGTTTCATGGCGCGCACGGCACGCGTGACATCGCCAAAGCCGGTCACCACGATGACGGGCATCGACTGCGGGGTGGCCATCGCCTTCAGCACGTCAAACCCGCTTACATCCGGCATATTGAGGTCGAGCAGCACGACCCCGGTGGGCAGATCGTCAAGTTCGTCGAGGAAGTCGGCGCCGCTCATGAAGGCCCGAGGCTCAAATCCGGCCTCGGACAACATGAACCACGAAGAGCGGCGGACCTCCGCATCGTCGTCAACGATATAGACGTTGGTCGGGAACGCCGGGTTCACGGGCGAGTTGCAATAACATCCATAGGAATTTGCTAACTTGACGGGGCGCATAGCTCAAGACTGAAAACGTAAAGAACCGCACGCCCGAGCGGCAGAGCCATAAGAACAAAAGACGGAGTTTTAGGTATATAATATCAGATAATGAGAAGATCCATCGCGCAACCGCGCTTACGGATTAACTTTTACGTATCATTCTAAATCTTGCCAGGAATAGGAGGGTTTTGATGCACCTATTGTACCTTTGTCCTGATTCAGGTTACACGTCGCGACAATCCTGTCGGAATAGCGGCCTGTCTGGATTGTTGATCGGAGTGGAAACGGTTTGAATATCCGGCGACAAGATGGACGGATCGTTTATCTGGTAGATGATGATCCCGGAGTTCGCGATTCCACCGCGTTCCTGCTGGATACCATGTCTATCCACAATCAGGCATTCAAAACGGGTGAAGCATTTATCGAGGCTCTCGATGAACTCTCCGACGGCTGTATTCTTCTCGACCTGATGATGCCCGGTGCCGGCGGCTTTGAGGTCATGCGCGATCTGGCTGCCCGCGAAAGGCCCATGCCGGTCATCCTGATGACCGCCGCCAGCAGTGCATGGACCATCCGCCTGGCACCTGGAATTGGCCCGTTCAAACTTCTGGAGAAGCCCTTCGCCGAAGACATGCTGCTGGGAGCCATTGAGGACGCATTCGAAATGCTGGGGAAAGGCACGTGCTCCGTCCGGGCCGCGCAGGCCAAGGAAGGCATTGCGCGGCTGTCGGCCGGACAATTCCTGCTGCTGCGCGGGTTGATCAGCGGCATGGACACGACCGAACTTTGCCAGCGTCTGGACATGTCGGAGCTGGAGGTGCGCCGCATGCGCGCCCGGGTTCAGGAGCGGATTGGCGCGCCGGATATTTATAGAGCGATGGAGATCGGCGAGGCCGCAGGACTGCTGCCCCTCACTGATTTCTGAAGCGGGAGCGAGGGTGACGGAGCACGAAAAAACGATCGCCGAGCGGCTGGCAAGTTCGGAGACAGAGCTTCGTAGCCTGCGAAAGCAGCTGGATGTTGCAGAAGCGCGATATGATTGCGTGATCCGGATCACAGGGCAGGTCCCCTTCGCCGCAGATGCCGACGGAATTTTGTTAAGCATCGGCGACCGGTGGGAAGGCTGGACCGGTATCCCGGTGGAGCAGGCGATTGGAACCAGTCTGTTCGACTGGGTGTATCCGGAGGATCAGGTTGCAGCCCGCGACACCTGGCGGACGATTGTGCGTGATGGGGACGCGTATTCACTCGACTTCCGCTTGGCCGCAGCTGCTGATCCCCGCCGTTGGGTGCGATGCCGGGCGGAAAGAATTGATGCCGGTGTACTGGGCGCGCCGCATTGGCGCGGAGTGCTCGACGACATCGACGAACTGTATCGTGCAAGGCGGGAGGCGCAGCAGAATGAAAGACGCTATCGCACCGCCGCGCGCGCGACCCGCGACGTCATCTGGGATGCCGATCTTGAAAATGGCACCATCATTTTCGGCGAGACGCTGCAGGAGACCCTTGGCCATGCCGAGGTAGAGAGATTGCTGCCGCTTTCCTGGTGGGAAGAGCGTCTGCACCCTGATGACCTTGAAGAGACCCGGGCCTCTTTCTACGCCTGCCCCCCGGGTGCGCGCTGGGTTGCCGAATACCGGGTCCAGCGCGGCGATGGCAGCTACGCCATCGTGCAGTCCCGCGCATTCATCCGGCGTGATGCGCAGGGGGAACCTAAACAGGCGACGGGTGCGATATCCGACCTGACCGACGAGAGACTGATGCGCGCGCGCATGGAGAAGTTGAGGGCGGACATGCTCGACAGCTCTCGTTCCGGCACTGTCGGCGCGCTTGCGGGGATGCTGGCGCATGAGCTGAACCAGCCGCTTACCGCCCTTACGAATTATGTGCGGGGCGCGCGGCGATTGCTGCAGCAGGATGATTTTTCACGCGACCGGGTGCAGGCGGCGCTTGATTCCGCCGCCTCCAGCGCGATCGATGCGGGTGCGCTCGTGCAGCGCATGCGGGAACTGATCTCTCGTGGCGAAGGGCGGCTGACCGTCGAGCGGCTGGGACGGATCGCGACAAACGCCCGCGCGCTGACCATCCTGCAAAACGAGCAGAGCAATTTGCGCATCGCCATCGAAGAGGGCCTGGAAGATTGCAAGATCGTCTGCGACCGTATTCAGACGCACCAGGTATTCCTGAACCTGCTGCGCAATGCCGCGGAAGCGACAGCCCGGACGCCAGCCCCCTTCATAGAGGTACGCGCGGCACAGGAGGGCGAATTTGTCAGGGTCAGCATCGTCGACAACGGACCCGGCTTTGGCACCACACAGCCAGACGACGTCTTTACGCCGTTTTTGACCACCAAGATGCACGGCGTCGGGATCGGCCTGGCAATCTGCAAGATGATCATCGAGGCACAGGGCGGCCGGATCTGGGCCGAAGAGCGAGCGGCAGGCGGGGCAGCCTTCCACTTTACGCTGCCCTTGTCGGACGGGGAGAATATGATATCTGCCACGGATGCCCGGTCCGGAAACCCGGCAGAGGACCTCATTTTGCGCAATCCCGGACCCAGCGATGCCAGGGCGGCAGCAATCCTTGTCGAAACCTTTATTTTATGACCGTAGAACCCCGGTCTATTTTTTTTCGTCCATTGCTGTCCAAGGGCGCCAATGGCATTACTTCAAGACACAGGACGAGACACAGAGAGTACAGGTGAGCATCATTGCGCCGTGCGATGGGATGCGCTTCAGCGCCTGCGCATCCTCGATACGCCGCCCGAGCCGGCGTTCGACGATCTGGTCCAACTTGCCGCCCGGCTTTGCAAGGCGCCCATCGCGGCGCTGACCCTGCTGGCGCCCGACCGGCAATGGTTCAAGGCGCGCCTGGGGCTGGAGCAGAGCGAAACGCCGCTGAATGAATCATTGTGCCTGAGGGCGGCAGAAAATGATTCCGACATGCTGATCATACCCGATCTACGCGTCGATCCCGTCTTTCAGTTCCATCCCGCATATCTGACCGGGGAATTGCGCTTTTATGCCGGCGTTCCGCTCTCAACGCGGGAGGGCGTTCGCGTCGGCGCATTGTGCGTTGCAAGTACCGAGCCGCGCCCCGGCCTCGACCCGCTTGAAAAAGAAGCGCTGTCGACGCTGGCCGCGCAAGCCGTCGCGCAGATGGAGCTGCGCCGTACCCTGTTCGAGCGCGACGAGGCGCTGGAGCGGGAACGGGCGCGCAGCAGCGAGCTGGAATGGCTGATGCTGCACGACCCCTTGACCGGGCTGTGCAACCGGACACTGTTCGAAACAAAATTGGAAGAGGTTGTGGCAAGCGGCCCGACCGGCCTGCTGCTGATGGATCTGGATCAGTTCAAGCAAGTGAACGACCGTTTCGGTCAGCATACCGGCGACCGTCTGCTGCGTACCATTGTGGAACGGCTGGATGCTGGCGGTTTTTCCCGGGACGTCGTCGCCCGTTTTGGCGGTGATGAATTCGCCCTGATCCTTCCGAACACCGGCGAAGCCCGGATGAAGGAAATCGCGCGCGGCATTCTGCGGGCCATGGAACAGCCAGTATCGATCGACGGGCGGCAGCTTTTCGTCAAGGCGAGCATTGGCGGCGGCTCCGCCGATGCGGGTTCGGAGGCGGAGGCGCTGGTGCGCGATGCGGATCTGGCCCTGCAGGCAGCCAAGCGCGAAGGCGGCGCCCGCGCACGTTTTTTCATGCCGCGCCTGCTGCACCGGCAGCGGGAGCAGGACGCAATGCTGGACCGCGCCCGGCATGCCCTCAGCACGGACGGAATCGTTCCCTTTTATCAGCCGAAGGTCAACCTTTTCAGCGGCGCCATCACTGGTTTCGAGGCGCTGCTGCGTCTGCCCCTGCCCGGCGGCGAGGTCGATTACCCCGCCGCTGTCGAGGCTGCGTTCCACATACCCGACACAGCCGTCGCCATTGGCCAGACAATGCTTCGCCAGGTCGCATCCGACATCGGCGATTGGCACAGGCAGGGCCTGGAATTCGGCCGCGTGTCGCTGAACGCCGGCACAAGCGAACTGGGCGATCCGCTTTACGCCGCGCGGCTGATCGCTGCGCTGCGAAAGAACGGGGTGCCGGAAAGCCTGCTCGAAATAGAGGTGACGGAAAAGGTGCTTCTGGACGATGACGATGCGCAGGTCCGCGCAACCCTGCTTGCCCTGCGTGATGCGGGCATTCACATCGCCCTGGATGATTTCGGTACCGGCTATGCATCGCTGGCGCATCTCGACCGCTGGCCGGTGGATACGATCAAGATCGACAAATCGTTCGTCCAGGATGTGGAGCGGTCCGAATCCCGCGCGCGGATCATCGACCTGATCGTGGGGCTGGCCCGCGACCTGTCGCTGGAAACGGTGGCCGAGGGCGTCGAAACCCAGGGGCAGGCCGACCGCCTGCGGCACAGCGGCTGCCGAGTGGCGCAGGGAAATCTGTTCTGGCAGGCCCTGCCCGCCGCCGCCGCAGCCCTGCTCCTCACCAGCGCCGACGCCGGCGAGAAACTCGCGAGCGCCTGAGGCGCGCGTATATTCGAGAAGATGATGTTCGCATGAGCAAAGTGATGATCAAGGATACGCTGGAGATCAGCGATACGCGCGCGGACATTTTGACCGCGCTGACAAAGAAGGTGGAATCGCTCGAAAGAGAGGTTCACGAATTGCGTCAGGCAAACGACATATTGCGCAGGGCGTCAGCCTATTTTGCCCACATGGATCTCGACCCACAAAGCAATGACTGCGTCTCTAGCCAGTAAGAGGGCGCCGTAGGAAGCCAACAGACCTGCCTCGTTTCGCCGATCTTTTCCGATCAGCCAGCATCAGAGCCGAGGCGTTTCGGGCAGCGTTCCCTCTGCATCATGCGACCATTCCGAACCTATTTCCTGTCCCCCTCTGGTCGGCGGTGGCAAGGTGATCATTGCGTGAAGGCCGCCATTCTCCGCGGTCTTGAACGCCAGGGTGGCACCAAAACGGCGCAGGATACGGTGGGCGGTGGGGATGCCGAGGCCAAATCCGCCGGTATCGCGGGCACGCGCCTGGTCGGCGCGGAAGAAGGGGTCGAAGATGCGCTGCAGATCGGCAGGGGTCATCCCCGGACCTGCATCGACGATGTTGAGGACCGGGCCGTCCTCATCCGTCAGAAAGACTTCGGCTGTACCGGCATATTGCCGGACATTGGCAAATAGCGGGCGAAGCGCCGTTTCCAGCGGCTCCCGATACCAGTAAAACGGTGCCGAAACCGGGCCGGTCCAGCGAATATCCTGCGCATCGCCGACAAGATCGCGGACCAGCGCCGCAAGGTCGAAAGACGCGGGCTCCGCCTCCGTATATTGGGCCTGCAGGAACGCCAGCAGGGAATCGAGAAGCGCCTCCATCTCGCGCGCGGAATCGGCAACGATCTCGGCAATATCATCGGGCTTTGTGAAGGGCGCGGCGAAGGACAGGCGGCTGAGCGGTGTGCGCAGATCATGGCTGATCGCCTCGAACGCCTGCGCCTGGCCGGCGATCATCTGTGCGATGCGCGCCTGCATGTCGTTCATTGCGTGGGAAACATTGCGCAGATCGGGCGTCCCCACCTCTGCCACGGTCACCGTCCGTCCCGCACCGATTTCGGTCGCCGCATGCGCCAGCGTCCGCAGCGGCCTGCCGAGCAGGCGCAGCAGATAGATCGCGATCGCCGCAGAGCCGCCGACCGTCAGCAGGGTCATGGCGGTCGCGCCCAGAAGGCCGGGCCAATCCTCGCCAATGTTGCGTGAGCGGAAGTTCAGCCAGCGGTCCGGCGCGAGCGACATGGACCCAACCAGATGCGAATTCCCGCTGCGACCGCGCATGACATCAAGGCGCAGCACGGCATCGCGAAGCCCCGGTTCCCAGTGCAGGATCTGTTCACGCACCCGGCCCGCCATTTCGGATGCGCCGCTTTCACGCAGCAGCGGCGTGTCCGAAACGCTGGCGTCCAGGTGGCGTGTCGACATGATGCGTGCCGCCGTGCCAGGCTCAAATGTGTCCACACGCTTCGACACCACCAGCAGTTCGGCCACCCGCCGTGCATGATCCTCCTGAATAGACCGCATCTCGACGCGGTCGAAGATAAAGAAGCTGAGCGCCATCTGCAGCAGGGAAAGGGCAATGATCGCCAGGGCCATGCGCCCCAGCAGGCCCATGCGGCCGATCCCTTCTATCCGCATCTTCATCTGTCACCCCCCAGCCTCGCCGCGTGCGCTCCCGCGCAAAATGATGACTGCCCCGGATAAATCGGCACCCAGGATGCGGCGCCCCCCACCGGCCCACCGATGATACCGAGATCCCTATATGCTACAATCTTTTACGTGCAGCAGTGCCGGCAAGGAAACGGGCGATTGCGCGAGGAAAAGGCGCGCGCGCCGCCCGCCGGTCATTCTTCGAACCAGCCCGTGTCGACGTCTTCATAACGGTTAAGGAAGTGACCCACCTCAGCAAGCCGAACCGGATCGAGGATCTGCAATTGCGTGCCCTTTCGCGCGATGAGGGAGCTTCTTTCCAGTTCCCGCATCAGCCGGTTGACGTGAATATGCGTCAGACCGACCGCGTCGCCGATTTCCGCCTGTTTCAATTTCAGTTCGAAAGGTTCGGCAATGTTCGCGCCCGTCAATTCGCGCCGGGTGGCGATTTCCATGATGATGGCGGCAATGCGCGACAGGCCGGAGGTGCGGCCCACCGACACCAGCCGATCCTGCAGGATCGCGTTTTCCAGCGCGGCAAAGGTGTAGAACATTGCGGCGACGCGGGGATGATGGAAAAAGGTATCGGCCAGCTTTTCCCGTTCGAAACGGTACAATGTGCTTTCCACCGACGCCGTGACGGTCTGGACGGCGATGTTGAACGGAACGTTGGCGGTGCCGATGACATCGCCGCTGAAATAGAGGCGGGTAATCGCGCGGTCGCCACTGGCGAGATCCTGCGACGAGAATAGCCGCCCCGACCTGACCACATAGAGATTATCCGAACCGTGGCTTTCTTCCTCCGTCAGCGTCAGCCCCGCGCCGATTGCCACGGGTTTGGTTTGCATCCCTTCAATGGCTTTCTTCTCGCTGTCAGACAGACCCACCAGCGATCCGTATTTTTCAAAAAGTTCTTTCAAAACGACGCCCCTTCTATCCCGCCCGCCGCGGGCACTTGACTGCCATCCTGCCCCCTTCGTCGGTACTAGGCAATTCCGCCCGACCGGTCGAAACGACACTCTGCCGTGCCTATGCGCCGCTGCCAGCGCGGCGTCCACCGCTGCGGCAGGCGACGATCCGCGCTGTCGGCTGTGACGACCCAGCGAGTTCATGTTTTCAACAGGATGCGGAGACATATGGCCGTCGGTGCGTTTACCATTTCACCAGTTTCATGAAAGGATATTCCCATGTCGGAAGAATTTACGCCGCCGATTTCCGAAGAGCCGCGCATGCCGGGCCATGAATCCGAGATGCGCGACAAGCCGCAATGGCAGCCACGCTTTCCGGGGTCGGGAAGGCTGCAGGACAAGGTCGCCATCGTGACCGGCGCCGACAGCGGCATAGGACGCGCCGTTGCTGCCCTGTTCGCGCGGGAGGGGGCAGACGTCGCCATCGTCTATCTGGAGGAAGATGACGACGCGGCAAAAACAAAGTCCATCGTCGAAAAGGAAGGCCGCAAAGCCATCACCATTCGTGGTGATCTGGGCGAGCGCGCCTTCGCCGACGAAGTGGTGAAGAAAACCATCGATGCGTTCGGCAAGGTCGATGTCCTGATCAATAATGCGGGAGAGCAGCATCCCGACGAGGAGATCGGCGATATTACCGAGGAGCAGTTGCGCAGGACGTTTCAGTCCAACATTTTTTCGATGTTCTTCCTGGTACAGGCGGTGCGGCCACACCTGAAATCGGGGGCGGCGATCGTCAATTGCACCAGCGTTACCATGTATAAGGGCGCGCCCATCCTGCTGGATTATTCATCGACGAAGGGCGCGATTACCGCCTTCACGCGGTCCTTGAGCGAAAATCTGATCGAGGACGGCATTCGCGTCAATGCGGTGGCGCCTGGCCCGATCTGGACCCCGCTGAACCCGTTCGGCGGGCAGCCGCCAGAGAAAATGGACGATTTCGGCAAGAGTACGCCTATGGGCCGACCAGGACAGCCAAACGAAGTCGCCCCCTGTTTCCTGTTCCTGGCATGCGCGGATTCCAGCTATATGTCGGGCCAGGTTCTGCATCCGAATGGCGGTGTCATCGTCGGCAGTTGAGCCCGCGACATGCGCCCGGCATTACCTATCAAAAATGACTGGGAACCGATTTCAGCAACAGGAATTGAAGGTGCATCATGAAGGAATTGCACTCAATTCTCTCTTCGCGATTCTATGTTTCCAGGTTTTCAGAGGGGTTTTTATGCTGAGCCAGGTTTCCGTCACAAAGCGAAAACCGGAAGTGCCAGCAGACCCCTTTTTGCCGATGAAAGGCCGGTTGGGGACACTCTTCGACAGCGAGATAGATTATTCGCCGTTCGAGAATATCGGCTATGTCGCGAAACAGTTCCGTACCCCCACGGCGATTCTGGCAAACGACCCCTATGACGAGCACGTCCACATTCTGGAACGCGGCTATGCCTACACGTTCAGCCTTTTGGAAACAGGCAGGCGGCATATCAGCGAGGTGTTCGGGGCGGGCAGCATATGCAACTGGACCAGTCTGGATGCCCCGGCGGCCAGATCCAATATCAATTTCATGGCGGGTGCCCGCGTCGTTTGCATCAAGCTGAAGGACCTGCGCGAGCTGCTGAAGGAACAACCGGTTCTGGCAAAGGCGCTGACGCGGCACGAATTGGCGAGAACGATGCGCGCCACCCAGCGGGTCAGGGCCATCGTGACGCGATCAGGCGAGGATCGACTGATCCACCTGCTTTTGGACCTGCGCTCAGAGCAATCGGCCAGTGGGGGCGAGGCGATCCGCTTTGCTGTACCCCTGAAGCAGGATGAGCTGGCCGACATGATCGGCCAGACGCATGTCCATGTGAACCGGATCATCCGCACCCTTGAAAAAAATGGTCGGCTGCGCCGCGAAACCGGCCAGTGGGAACTGACAAAGCTGGATGATGAAGTTCAGCGGCTTGAATATATGGAATATTTCTCGACGGCACCGTTTAGCCGTCGCGAAAAAGACCGCTACCCGCACCCGGTCGATCAATAGTTATTTTAGCGTATCCGACCGGATCGCGTTCGATTCGGTCGCATCCGGCCCGCGTCGTTCACATAGGTAGATGCGGCGCCCGGGGATTTATGTTCAGCAAGATCCTGCAGCAAGGGGGAACTCCCGCCTTCCTGTAGATGGAAGGGGTCTTCCGCCCGGCGCTCATAATGGCTCCCCCGCCCCAAGCCGGGCGGACCCCCGAAGTCTCGCAACGAGCTGGGCAGTCCTGTGCTCGTCTTGGTCCGAACTTAGAGAGACGGTTCTCGCTTGTTCTCGTCCGCTGCCGCAGCGAGATGGGCGTTCCCCTCACGCATCTTCTTCTGATTGACTTCCCATGTCTGGCCCTTGCGGATGAGCGCGCCCAGATCGACGACCTTGCCCTTCGCCGCCTCGATATTCTGCGTGCGCATGTCCTGTTCGAAGCTGGGGGCCGGATCGCAATAGATGACGCCCAGCGCGACCGGCATGTCGGGATGGCGCATTTCGACAAGCATATGCGCGATCTGCTTCCGGGTTTCATCGTGCACCAGCACGTCCGCCGCCTGCCAGTCGCCATCGACCACGTCGACGATTTCCAGGCGCAGGTCGTCACGGTTCAGACGCAGGCCCTTCGTACCGTTCGAAAACAGCATCGGTTCGCCATGTTCCAGCCAGATCTGGGAATCGGCGGCGACAGGCTTTGCCGTGAAGTCCGCGAACACGTCGTCATTATAGACGATGCAGTTCTGATAAAGCTCCACAAAGGACGCGCCCTTGTGCGCGTGCGCGCGCTTCAGGATACCGGGCATCTGCTTTTGCGCCGTATCGATGCAGCGGGCGATGAAGCGGCCATTTGCGCCCAACGCAAAGGCGCAGGGTTCGGCGGGCGCATCGACGCTGCCATAAGGGGTAGAGGGCGACCGCGTGCCAGTGCGTGATGTCGGCGAATATTGCCCCTTGGTCAGGCCGTAGATTTCATTGTTGAACAGCAGCACCTGGCAATCCAGATTGCGGCGCAAAAGGTGCAGCATGTGATTGCCGCCGATCGACAGACCGTCGCCGTCGCCAGTGATGATCCACACGTCGAGTTCCGGATTGGCGAGCTTCACGCCGGTCGCCACAGCCGGCGCGCGGCCGTGGATCGTGTGAAAGCCGTAGGTTTCCATATAATAGGGAAAGCGCGACGAGCAGCCGATGCCCGACACGAATACGGTGTTTTCCGGGCGTGCGCCCATTTCCGCCATGGTGCGCTGCATACCCTTCAGGATGGCATAGTCGCCGCAGCCGGGGCACCAGCGAACCTCCTGATCCGTGGCGAAATCGGCGGCCTTGAGAGGGGTCATGTCGTTCATGTTCGTTCTTTCCTTCCCGTCACCCCGGCCTCGGCCGGGGTCCATCACTGAGCCTTCTCACCTGCCCCGCTGGAACAGGCGATGGATCCCGGCATGCGCCGGGATGACGATTATGGGAGCATCTCCGTAATTGCAGCTTTGATTTCCGCGATCTTGAAGGGCTGACCGCTGACCTTGTTGAGCGGCTTTGCATCGACCAGGAACTGGTCGCGCAGCACCGTCTTCAACTGGCCGGTGTTCATTTCCGGCACCAGGATCTTGTCGAACCCCTTCAGGAGCGGACCCAGATTTTTCGGCATCGGCCATAAATGGCGAATGTGGACATGCGCGACCTTTGCGCCGCCCCTGCGTGCCGCCTTTACGGCCTGATGGATCGGGCCAAAGGTCGATCCCCATCCGACGACAACCATGTCATCATCCGGGCCACCGATTTCGAACGCCTGATCCGGGATGGAATCGGCGACGTTCATCACCTTTTGCTGGCGCGTATCGGTCATCTTTTGATGGTTGGCCGGGGCGTAATCGATATTTCCGGTTTCGAAATTCTTCTCGATACCGCCGATGCGATGCATCAGGCCGGGGGTGCCGGGCTTGATCCAGACGCGGGCCAGCTTCTCGTCGCGCTTATAGGGGCTGACAGGCTCGCCCTCATAATGCGTGACCGGAGCGGGCTGGAAATCCTCGATATCGGGCACATGCCACGGCTCCGCCGCATTGGCGATATAGCCGTCGGTCAGGATCATGACCGGCGTCATATATTGCGTCGCGATCCGGCACGCCTCGATGGCAACCTCGAAGCAATCCACCGGGCTGCGCGTCGCCAGAACGGGCATCGGCGCATCGCCATTGCGGCCATAGAGCGCCTGATAAAGATCGGATTGTTCGGTCTTCGTCGGCAGGCCGGTTGAGGGGCCGCCGCGCTGCGAATTGACGATGATCAGCGGCAATTCCGTGATGATGGCGAGGCCCATTGCCTCCCCCTTCAGCGCGATGCCGGGGCCGGAGGACGAGGTGACGCCCAATTGCCCTGCATAGGACGCGCCGATGGCGGCACAGATGGCGGCGATTTCATCCTCTGCCTGGAACGTGGTGACGCCGAATTCCTTCAGCCGCGCCAGCGTATGCAGGAGAGGGCTGGCAGGCGTGATCGGGTAGGAACCGAAGAACAGCGGCAGGTTCACCAGACTGGCGCCCGCGACGAGACCCAGCGACAGGCTCTCGCCGCCCGTAACGGTGCGATACAGGCCGGGCTCCACCTCTGCCGCGCCGACATGGTAGCGGCCAAGGCCCTGCTGAATTTCCGCTGTCTCGCCATAGGCATGGCCGGCATTCAGCGCGGCGGCATTGGCGGCCGCAAGTTCTGGCGCCTTCACGAATTTGGAATGCAGCCAGTCGAGGATGGGCTGCCGGTCGCGGTCGAACATCCAGAGGACGAGGCCCAGCGTCCACATGTTCTTGGAGCGCAGCGCCTCCTTATTGCCAAGGCCGAATTCCTTGACGCTTTCCAGTGTCAGCGCGCTGATGTCGAAGGCGACGAGCTGATAGTCCTTCAGACTGTCATTCTCTAACGGGTTTTCGTCGTAATTCGCCTTCTTCAGATTGCGCGCGCCGAATTCGCCCGTATCGGCGATGATGAGGCCACCGGGCTTCAGCGCGTCGAGATTTGATTTGAGCGCGGCAGGGTTCATCGCCACCAGAATGTCGGGCGCATCGCCCGCCGTCTCGATCGCGTCGGAGCCGAAATTGATCTGAAAGGCGCTGACGCCGAACAAGGTGCCCTGAGGCGCGCGGATCTCTGCCGGGAAGTCCGGGAATGTCGCAAGGTCGGAACCGGCGAGCGCCGTCGACAGTGTGAACTGCCCCCCGGTCAGCTGCATGCCATCGCCGGAATCGCCGGCGAAGCGGACGGTTACCGCCTCTCGTTCGCTTGCTGCCGCGGGCTGGTCTTTTAATTGCGTCGCCAAAATGCTCGCCTTTTCGTCTTTTTCGTCATTCCGGAAAACCGGACGTCATCCCCGATATAGTGTCCCGTATTCGATCCGGGAGGGTGGCCCCCGACCTGCGCCGGGCTGACGGTTATATCATCATTGCCGGTCCTATGCCGGTCGGGCCATGCTCGCCAACAAAGAATTGCTAGGGCGCGGCGAAGGAATCGGAAGTCCCGCCAATACCAGCATCGATCGCGCATGGCGGTGCGCCAGTTCCATTCGCTGTTCATCGCGGGCATAGCCGCCGCCCATGGTGCTCGCCAATGGCACCCCCTCTGCATGGGCAAGATCGCGTACATAGGCGTCGCGCGCCTGCAATCCGGCATCGGACAGACTGAGCCGCCCCAGCCGGTCGCCCACATGCGGATCGACGCCCGCCTGATAGAGAATCAGGTCCGGCCCGAACGCGGCGATGGCGGCAGGCAGGTGCGCATCCAGCGCCTCAAGATAGCCGGTATCGCCCAGTCCGTCCGGCAAGGACACATCCAGGCTGGAGCGCGCCTTTCGCACCGGAAAATTCCTCTCCGCATGCATGGAGAAGGTGAAGGCGTCGGGCTGGCCCGCCAGGCACACCGCCGTGCCGTCGCCCTGATGCACGTCAAGATCGACGATCATGACGCGGCGGGCATCCCCCTCCTCCAGCAGCCGGTGGGCGGCGACGGCAAGATCGTTGAAAACGCAGAAACCCGCGCCGCTGTCCGGCAGGGCGTGATGCGATCCGCCTGCACCGTTCGCGGCATATCCGTGCTGCAACGCCGCCCGGGCCGCGCTCCACGTTCCGCCCACGGCCAGTTCGGAGCGCCGGGCAACACGCGCGGTGACGGGAAAGCCGATCCGCCGCGCGACGGCGCGGTCGACCGTCTGGGTCAGCACCGATTCGACATAGGCGGGATCGTGGACGGCGGCGATCCACGGTGTGGGCATTGGGTCGGGCGCAATCAGGTTGGGGGTAACGCCCAGTTCCTGAAACGCGTTCAGCAGCAGACCATATTTATTCATGGGAAAGCTGCTGCCCGGCGGCAGCGGAGCGATGTAATCGGGATGGTGGAAAAGGATGAAGCTCATTCGTCCGCCGGGGAAGGTGGCGAGGCGGGGGCGGACACGGCACCGCAATCCTCTGCCGCGACCGGCGCCGGATCCTGGTCGGCTGCAATCATGTAGAGCATGGGCCGGGCGACATCGATCACCGCACGATGTTCATCGAGCAGATCCTGTCCGATCAGTCCGTCGAGCCGCCCGCCGGAAAGCGGCCCCAGAACCTGACTGAGCGCGCCAAGGTCGGCGACCATGATCGTCGATTGGCGCACCGGCATGCCGCCGACGGTCATCGAGTCGAGCCGCATCTGCTGTGCCTTTCCGGCGCCGGCGATGGACACGGCGGGAATGGGTATGGAGGGCAGGCCGCCGCCCGCCTCCTCAAGGTCGAAATCCCCTGCGGTCGCGCTGTCGATTACGGAGATATTGGCGCCGGTATCGACAACAAAGCGGGCAGGCGTGCCATTGACCGTCGCATCGACCAGATGATGGCCGGTTACGATGTGCGTCAGGGGAACGGCGGAGAAGCCCAGCAAGCATAATGCGTGATCCACCGTCCCAGCGTCCTGGGGGCGATAGTCCGGTGCCATGCTGAGCGCCTTGCCCGCATCGCCGACCAGATCGTCACATGCGGACAGCAGCAGCCCTGCGCCAAGGATGCCGGCAGCCGTGCCGATCAAACGACGGGCAGGCGGCGTCCCATGCCGACGGTGCTTGAACTGCACGATTTCAAACCCTTTCGCGAATGGAGGCCGTTCGGAAAAGAAAGGCGCGCGCATGCGATTCCGTTCCCGCCCGCCATCGACTTTCGGGTGCTTCAAATCGTCACGAGATCGCCGCCCATATTGCAGGCGGCGAGAAATCCGATCGTTCCCATCGTGACGCAACCGGGCCGCAAATCCCCGGCGCGCAGCCCTGTCAGGTGCATACCGGTTTCGCAGGCGGCGAGTTCAACATCCATCTCCTCCGCCTGAGAAAACAGCTCCTGCACCGTCGCCACCCCCGCCGCGCGATAGCGGTCGCTTTCGGGCCAGCATTTGCGGGCGGAGAGCGCGGCCACCGCCTCCCCCTGAAAAAACATGCGCACCTGCCGGTTCAGCGCCGCCGCGCCGACCGCCAGCGAAAGCGCCGCATGAATGCGCGCATAGCCCGTGTCGACCAGAACGATGTTCAGCGCGGACGGCAGCGGGGACATTCCGGGTCCTTTGGCAGGCGAATGTCCCGCATCCGCTGTGACAGCGCATCATAGAACAGGATGCGCCCGTTCAGCGGCGTGCCGAACGGCACCAGCGCGCGGATCACCTCCAGCGCCTGCATCGAACCGACGATGCCCGCGACCGCGCCCAATATGCCGACATCGGCACAGGACCGCCCCGGCACGTCCGTCGCCTCACCCGCAAAGCAGAACCAGCACGGCTGGTCCGCTTCCCAGCCGCGAAAGGTGGAAAGCTGCCCTTCGTACGGGCCCAGTGCCGCGCTGACGAGCGGGATGCGCAGCCGGTTGGATATGTCCGCGACAACGGCGCGGGTCGCAAAGCTGTCGGACCCATCGGCAATGACGTCGTGGTTCGCCAGCAGTTCCTCTGCATTGTCCGCCGTCAGCCGTTCCCGAACCGCATCGACGCGCGCCTCTGGATTCAAAGCCTTCAATGCGGCCTTTGCGGAGCCGGCCTTGGCAACGCCGATATCGGCGGTCCCGTGCAGGACCTGTCGCTGCAGGTTGGACAGGTCCACGGTATCGTCGTCGATGATTGTCAGGCGCCCAATGCCCGCCGCCGCCAGATATTGCAGGCAAGGACTGCCGAGGCCGCCGGCGCCGATCACCGCCACGCGAGAGGCGAACAGCCTGCGCTGTCCCGCGCCGCCAATCTCCTTCAGGACGATGTGGCGCGCATAGCGTTCCAGCTGCTGGTCAGTAAGCGGGTGTGCATCCGTCATATCGTCCCTTCGCCGTCAGCGACCGGTGGAGCCAAAGCCGCCCGCGCCCCGGTCCGTTGCATCCAGTTCCTCGACCTCCGCAAATTCGGCCCGTGTCACGGCGGCGGGGACCAGTTGCGCGATGCGGTCGCCGCGCCGGATGCCGAAGCTTTCACTGCCCAGATTAGCGAGGATCACCTTCACCTCTCCGCGATAGTCGGAATCGATGGTGCCGGGCGTGTTCAGGCAGGTAACGCCATGTTTCAGCGCCAGGCCGGATCGCGGGCGCACCTGTACCTCATATCCCGGCGGGATGGCGATGGCGAAGCCGGTGGCAACGGCGTGACGCTGACCGGGGGCCAGATCCAGCTCCTCCGCCGCGACAATGTCCATGCCCGACGCGCCCGCGCTGGCATAGGCGGGCACGGGCAGGCCCTCGCCATGCGGCAGGCGTTGCAGGCGAATGGCGATGGTCATGTTAGCGTCTCCGAAATTCTTGCTGCGAGGCGGCGGGCGACCTCTTCCTTTGGCAGGTCGGGCCATTCCTCGACCCCGTCTGACGTGACGATGTGGACGCGGTTTACGCTGCCGCCCATCACATCGCCCGATACGTCATTGGCCACAATCCAGTCGCATCCCTTTCGCGCCAGCTTTGCGGCGGCATGTTCGACGACATTTTCGGTTTCCGCCGCGAAGCCGATGACCAGCGCCGGGCGCCTGTCATGGGTGGAGATGTGCGCGAGAATGTCCGGATTTTCGGCCAAGGGCAGGCTGGCGGGCGCGGTGCCGTCCTTCTTTATCTTCTGCTTCGCATCGCTGGCGGCGCGCCAGTCGGCGACGGCGGCCACCATGACGGCAATATCGGCGGGCAAGGCCGCCTCGACCGCGGCCTGCATCTCACGCGCGGTCTGCACATCGACGCGGCGAACGCCGGGCGGCGCCGACAGGGAGACGGGCCCCGCGACCAGCGTGACATCCGCGCCCGCCGCCGCCAGTGCGCCCGCTATGGCAAAGCCCTGCCGACCGCTCGACCGGTTGGCGATGTAGCGCACCGGATCGATCGGCTCGTGCGTGGGACCGGCAGTGACGATGGCTCGTCTTCCTGCAAGCGGCCGCCCCTCACCCGGCAAGGGCAGGGCGCCGGCCTCCTGCGCAAGCACCTGCCGCACACGGGCAAGGATTTCCGGCGGCTCCGGCAGGCGACCGGCGCCCCATTCGCCGCACGCCATCGCGCCCTCGTCCGGCTCCATGACCAGTGCGCCATCCGCGCGCAGCGTCGCCAGGTTTCGCTGCGTTGCGGAATGATGCCACATGCGGACGTTCATCGCGGGCACGAACAGCACCCGCTTGTCGGTCGCCAGCAGCAGGGTCGTCGCCAGATCGTCGGCAATGCCGTTCGCCGCCTTTGCCATGATATTGGCGGTCGCCGGGCATACCAGCACCAGATCGGCGTCGCGCGACAGCTGGATATGGCCGATTTCCTGCTCCTCGGTCGCGTCCAGCATATCGCCGAACACGCGGTCGCCGGTCAGCACGCCCAAGGACAGCGGTGTCACAAAGCTCTTCGCGCTATCGGTCATCACCGCGCGCACGGACGCCCCCTCCCGATTCAAGAGGCGGACAAGCTCCAAAGCCTTATATGCCGCGATACCGCCAGAGACGATCAGAAGGATGCGCTTGCCGTTCATTCGGAAAAACCATTCAGTTCACGGCGGCACACATCCGCCAGCGTATCGAGATCGCCGCGAGCCGCTTCCCAAACCGGAATGGGCCGAACGGCGCCGTAATTGTGGCTGATCAGATTTCGCATGGCGTACATAGCCCGCCAGTCGATATGCGCATGTCGGCGCTTGAGCTCGTCTGGCAGATTCCGGCTCTCTTCTCCAATGTGGAGAAGTCGAAAGGCGGTAAGATCGATTTCGTCACGGCTGGCGGCAAAAGTATCGGCATCCATATCCTCGAGACGTGCATCGATCAGTTCGATCAGTTCAAGAATGGTTTCAAGTCGCCTGCGGGCACTGGCTGCCATTAGAAGATCGCGACCATATCCGACTCAGCGGTAGCGCGGGCGAAATCGCGAATGGCTTCCCGCTCGAGAAGGTCCACCGGCACACCCATGGCATCACTTAGACGAACCTGTATCCTGGCCTGATCCAGAAGGCTGAACTTCACCTTCGGGCGATCCACCTCGAAGGCGATATCGAGGTCGGACGCCGCTCCTGCATCGTTCCGAGCCACAGAACCGTAGAGAAACATATGTGCAATTCCCGCCCGCCGCAGTTCCGGTTCGAAGGCGCGCAAACGGGCAAGGGCGGTCTTTCGGTCCATAGGGGCCATATAGCCTTCTTCCGGCCCTTTCGGAACAGGCCGACCGAATTTAACCCAGCGCCACGACCGCCAGGGCGAGGGCGGCGCCTATGCCCGTGCCCAGCAGCATCCAGGCCGACCGCACCGGCCGCCTGCGCGGCGGCAGCGGGGCCATGGGGGGCAGCGGCGGCGCCGCGCCCTCCGCCGGGACGAGCGCCATGACACGACGCATGAAATCGGGGAATTCCGCCAGCGTCCGTACATTGCGGATCAGCCCGTCGGCCAGCACGGCCTCCGGCCCCAGTTCGTCGCGGCTCCATTCCTCTATCAGGGGACCGGCGATGACCGACATGTTGACGTCGGGGTCAAGCGCATAGGCGACGCCCTCCACCATCACCATCGTCTTTTGCAGAAGAAGCAGATGCGGCTGCGTCTGCATGTCGAACTGGCGCGTAATGGCGAACAGCCCGTCCAGCATATTGCCGATGGAGATATCCTTTACCGGCAGGCCGCGTATGGGTTCCCCCACGGACCGCAGCGCGGTGATGAATTCGCCCATATTATGGTGCGCGGGCACGTAGCCAGCCTCAAAATGGATTTCCGCCACGCGGCGGTAATTGCCGGTGATGAGGCCGCCCAGTATCTCGGCCAGCCACAGCCGCGCGCGGTGGTCGATGCGGCCCATGATGCCGAAATCGATGGCGGCGATCCTGCCATCGGGCAGTGCGAACAGGTTCCCCTGGTGCAGGTCGGCGTGGAAAAAGCCGGCGATGATCGCCTGCCGCAGGAAACCGCGCACCAATATGCCGGCCAGCTCTCTACGGTCGAGACCCGCCGCCTCCAGCGCGGCGACATCGGTCATCTTTATGCCGTCGATCCATTCGATCGTCATCGCGCGGCGGCTGGTCCGCTGCCAATCGACCTTTGGAATGACGAATCCCGGTTCCGCCGCCAATTGATCGGCGAGTTCCGAGGCTGAGGCGGCCTCCATCCGCAGATTGAGTTCACGTTCCACCCAGCGGCGGAAATAAGCGACCGTCGCGCGCGGGCGCAGACGAGCAAATTCGCCGCCATAATTTTCTATCCGGATGGCGATCCATTCATAGGTGGCGAGGGCGCGTTCGAAATCATCCTCGATATGCGGGCGCAGGACCTTTACCGCGACGACATCCCCGTCGGTGGTGACGGCCTTGTGCACCTGCGCGATGCTGGCCGAACCCACGGGCGTTTCATCGATGTGAGAAAACATCGTCTCAACCGGGACGCCGAAAGCCTCCTCGATGGACGCCTTGAAGGTCGCGAAGGGATAGGGGTCCAGATTGTCCTGCAAATGCGCCAGTTCGCGCGCCGCCGCCTCCCCCACCAGATCGGGACGCGTGGCCAGCGCCTGGCCCAGCTTGATCGCCGCCGGGCCGAGGGCACGGAAGGCGTCGACATATTGCGGTTCGCGCGGCGCCCGCGTGCCGATGCGGGCAAGACGAGCCAGCCGCTTCAGCATCGGCGGAGCATGCGGGCTTTCCTCGAACACGCGCAGAACGCCGTGCCGCGCAAGCGTGCGCCCCCACACCAGCACACGCCGCAAATGCGTAATGTCGCTCGTCACGCCGCTGTCACGCCTTCCAGCCGCAGTGGATCGCGCTGACGCCGCCCAGAAAGGGCGTGACGGCCACACGCGCAAAGCCGGCATCGCGCATCATCGCCGCAAACTCTTCCATCGGCGGGAAACGCTGAATCGATTCCACGAGATATTGGTAGGGTTCCTGGTCCCCGGCGACCATGCCGCCCACCCTGGGCCACAGGGCCATGGACATTTTTTCATAGGCGGCGCCAAATATTGGCCATTCGGCGCGGCTGAATTCCAGACAATAAAAGCGCCCGCCATATTTCAGGACACGGTACGCCTCTCTGAGGGCAGCGGGAATATCCGTTACATTCCTGATACCGTAGGCGATCGTATAGGCGTCGAACATCTGGTCCGGAAAGCTGAGCGTCTCGGCATTTTCCTCTGCCCAGGCAAGGTCGGCGATACCGCGCTTTTCCGCGCGCGACTTTCCGACGGACAGCATGTGCGGATTGATGTCCGCCACCGTGACGCTGGCCCCGGACCGCGCCAGGCGAAAGGCGATGTCGCCCGTCCCCCCGGCCATATCGAGAATGCGCTCTCCTGCGCGGGGGCGTACGCGGGAAACGAATCGGTCCTTCAGCAGGCGGTGCGTACCGCCCGACATCAGGTCGTTCATTATGTCATAGCGCTGCGCCACCCGTTCGAACACGCTGCCCACGCGGGCGGTCTTCTCTTCCGGGGAAACATCCTCGAAGCCGTAGGATACTGTGTCGGTCATGGGGATAGCGCATAGCTGCCACTGGAAGGGCGGGCAAATGGCCTTATGTCGCGTGGCCTGCAAGAGGATGCTTTGACGACGCCCCCCGGCAGACAAATCGCTGAAGGAGCCCTCCCATACCCGAATTACCCGAGGTCGAAACGACGATGCGCGGCGTCGCCCCCCTGCTGGTGGGGGAGCGGCTGACGCAGGTCGAGGTGCGGCGGGCGGACCTGCGCTGGCCCATCGCGCCCGATTTCCGCCAGCGGCTGCAGGGGGCGACCGTCACCGCCGTCGGGCGCCGCGCCAAATATGGCCTGATCCACACCGACCGGGGCGATTCGATCATCTTGCACCTGGGCATGTCGGGCCGGCTGCGACTCGATCCCGCCGAAGATTTGAAGCACGACCATGTGCTGTTCGAAACGGCGAAGGGCCGCATCGCCCTGAACGACCCCCGGCGATTCGGGTCACTGCATATCGTTGAGACGGACCGTCTGGAGGCGCATCCCCTGATCGCGGCCTGCGGGCCGGAGCCGCTGGGCGCGGATTTCGATGCCGCGCATGTGCGCACCGTGACGAAAGGCAGTCAGGCGCCGATAAAGGCGCTGCTGCTGGACGGAAAACGCATCGCGGGCCTCGGCAATATCTATGTCTGCGAAGCACTGTTCGAGGCGGGTGTCCGGCCGACGCGCAAGGGCGCACGCCTTACCGCACGCGAAGCAGCGCGCCTGGCGGAAACCATTCCCGCCGTTCTGTCGCGCGCGATCGAGGCGGGCGGGTCCAGCCTGCGCGACTATGCCCAGCCTTCGGGTGAACTGGGATATTTCCAGCATGATTTCCGCGTATATGGCCGCGCGGGAGACCCCTGTCATACGTGCGGAACGCCGATCCGGCGCATCGTTCAATCGGCACGGTCCAGCTTTTACTGTCCTACTTGCCAGCGATAGCGCCAAATTCCTTGACCCCGGCGGCCCGGCTGCCTATGTCCCGCCCCTTGCTGACAGCGGGTCTTGCCCGCCGTCCAATCTGACACGCACATCTGAAGACGAGACGAGCCCCATGGCCAATACCCCCCAGGCGCGCAAGCGCATCCGCCGCAACGAAGCCCGTACCGAGGTTCTGGGTGCGCGCCGCAGCGCGATCCGCACCTTTGTCAAGAAGGTCGAATCGGCCATCGCCGCCGGCGACAAGGACGCAGCGAAGAACGCCCTGCAGGCAGCGCAGCCGCAGATGCAGCGCGGCGTCGCGAAGGGCGTTCTTCACAAGAACACCGCCTCTCGCAAGCTGAGCCGTCTGAGCGCCCGCATTGCCGCGCTTGGTTAAGGCCCGCTAAATCTTTCAGTGCCTGAAAAGGGGCGCTGCCGGGTAGCCGGCGGCGCCCCTTTTCAATGCGACTCATGCGTTTTCGGGAACTTGCCCGCAGCCGTCGATTGGCAGCGAAAAGGGAGAGATAAAACAGCCCGAAAATGTGCGACGCAGCGAATCGCGGGTCCCGCGTGTCAACGACTTTATTTCCAGAATATGACAGGCCCGAGGCTTGATCGAATGGCCCTCCGGCGCGTACAAGATGCACCGAGGCGGAGGGGCTTATCGGGGCTTCCACCCCAATTTAGAATGCGATTTCCAGTAATCGTCCGTCTGCACTGATGCATTCGGCGAACAAGGAAGAATTGCGCCTAATGCTCGCAGTCGGAAAGTTCCGGCTGTTCGACAGGATTATTGTTGTTTCGCATCGGCGTTACTTCAACATCCTGACTTTGGACAGCAGGAATGCCGTCCAATCTTTTTGTTAACCTGCACCTGCAGGGCTGAGATAGACGGAGACGATGTGACAGTGGATGCGGATAAATCGACCAACGCTGCGATGACATCGGGCTTCGATGCCGACGCGCGCTGGACCGAGGTTCGCGACGCGCTGCAGGGCGAACTGACCGCGCGCACCTGGTCGTCCTGGTTCGCCAATGTCGCCCTGGTGGGCGTCGAGGATGATTGCGCCATCCTGTCGGCACCGACCGCCTTTGCCGCCGACTGGATTCGCGGCCAATATGCCGAGCGTCTGCGCATGTTGTGGTCGCGCGGCGACAGCCCCGTCACCCATGTGCGAATCGTTGCAGGTGCGGCCGTCATCGAATCGGACACGCCGATTTCGGACATAGAGATCCCCGCCGCGTCCCCTGTTCCGTTGCAGGATGAGGTGCTGAACCCGCGCTATACCTTTGACCGCTTCGTCATCGGCAAGGCCAATGAACTGGCCTACAGCGCCGCCCAGACCATGGCCGACGGCGGCGAGCCGGGTTTCAATCCGCTGTTCCTGCATGGCGTTACCGGCGTCGGCAAAACCCACCTGATGCACGCCATTGGCTGGGAATACCGGCGACACAATCCGCACGCCCACATCGTCTACATGTCGGCGGAAAAGTTCATGTTCGAATTCGTGACCGCCATGCGGGCCAAGGACACGCTGGCGTTCAAGAATCGCCTGCGCGGCGCCGACCTGATGATGATCGACGACGTACAGTTCATCGGCGGCAAGGACACGACTCAGGAAGAGCTGTTCCACACCATGAACGAGGTCATCAATGCCGGCCGCCGCCTGGTGATCAGCGCCGACCGCTGTCCGCAGGATCTGGAGCGGGTAGAGGCGCGCGTGCGTTCCCGCCTGGCCTGGGGTCTCGTCGCCGACATCAACCCCGCCGAATATGAGCTGCGGTTGAACATCGTCTATGAAAAGCTGTCCGCCCGCACGCCGGAGGAGCGCGCACTCGTCCCCGACGAGGTGGCGGATTTCATCGCCCAGAAGGTCACCGCCAATGTCCGCGAGCTGGAGGGGGCGCTGAACCGTATCCTCGCCTTTGCCAAGACGCGCCGCATGCCTGTCGATATCGACCGCGCACGTGCACTGCTGGCCGATGTCGTGCGTGCCAGCACCCGCCGCGTGACAGTCGACGTGATCCAGCGGCAGACGGCGGATTTCTATAATATAAAACTGTCCGACATGATGTCCGCGCGCCGCGCCCGCGAAGTCGCACGGCCACGCCAGATCGCCATGTATCTCGCCAAGCGCCTGACGCCGCGCAGCTTTCCCGACATTGGCCGCCGCTTTGGCGGACGCGATCATACGACGGTCATGCACGCGGTGAAACGAATCGAGGCCCTGCGCGCCGATGATGGCGAACTGAGCGCCGACATCGACCGCCTGGAACGCATGATCGACGGCTGAGCCGTCCCGTGCGGCAGGTGCGGGCGGGCCGTCCGTTAACAGTCTGACGCCTCGCTGCCGGGGATCAGTCCGTCAGATAGAAATCCACGCTGGTGACGACGCGCACCTTCTGGCTGGGCGATTCGGTGGCCTGCCCCACCGCGCCATCACGCGGTTCGATAGAGAAATAGCCCTGCCGTGCTGATTTGATGCCGCCGACCCCCGCCCCCGAATCCTTTGCGAACTGCTCTGCCGCCGCGCGCGCATCGCGGGTTGCCTCCGCAATCATTTCCGGCTTCAGGTCGGTCAGGCGGGTAAAGCTGTAAACCATGGAGGGGGCACCGCCCTCCAGCGCCACGCCGCGATCCAGCAGCGCCCCTTGCGCCGCGTAGGCCCGGCGGGCGGCCGCAATATCGCTGGTGTTCAGGCGAATCGATTGCCGAACCTGAACATTGGGAATGCCGCCATTCATCCACTGATTGACCGACAGCCCCTCTGTCGTGACGGCGTCGCTCGGAAAGCCCTGTTCGCGCAGGAAGGCGCGGACGCTGTCCGCCATTTGCGCAGTGTCCGCCTTTACCGTGTTGAAGTCCGTCCCCTGCCCCGTGAACTGGATGGTCCAGGTGGCGAGGTCGGCGGTCACATCCCGTTCCGCCAGTCCGCGCACCTCAACCGACCGATCCGCCAGCCGCGCCCGCTTCAGCCCATCCCCCAGCAGGAATCCGCCGACAACAATACCCAGCGCCAGGATCAGGGCGGCAATGATGGTGCGGTTGGCGGTCATTGGCGTGATTTACCAGAGCTGCGAGCGATACGCCATTAGCTCCTTACCAAGGGGCCGCCCTCTTCAAGAGAGCCTCTCCGGTGTGCCAAGATGATGGCGAGAACTGCCATAAACAGCATTGCCGAGCGCGGATGATAAATGACGCCGTCGACCATGGCGGTAACGATCAGCATCGCAAGGAGCGCGAGTAAAGGGAACAGCCAAGGCGCAGAGCGCACGATCTGAATGGTGGTTAAACCTGCGCGCGCCAACAGCCAGAATGCCGGTACCGCCGCCAGCGTCCCCCAATTTCCGAGAAGCTGCAAGATGAGGTTGTGCGGCTGCGTGTGCGCCATCTCGCCGATATTGACGAGCCACATGGTGCTGTCTTCGCCATGACCAATCAGCGGGCTGGCCAGAAAGGCGTCCCATGTCTGCATCCACATTTCCGCTCGACCGGCGGTATAGCCGGAGGATGTCTGCGTGTCCGTAACAACGCGAAAAAGACCGAAGGACGAATCGGGAATCCAGAGAGAGCTTGCCACGGCCGCCAATGCCAGCATTGCAAGGATAGCCAGGAGTTCGCGCAGTCCTGGCTTGCAACCGATCAGGAGCGCACAGGATGCCAGTCCTATCCCCGCCGCGAAAATGGGACCGCGCGACCCGGACCAAAAGAGCAAAAGAGCCGCAAGGAATAAGAGGCAATAAAGAGGGGCGTCAAAGGCGCCACTTTCGGATTTCCGCCATAGGAGGGCGATACACAGCGTCAGAACTGCGCCAAGGTGAAAGCCGAAAATACGGATGCTGAGATATCCGGGAATTGCCGAGGTCCAGATGACCTGCGCCTCCGTCTGCTGCGCGAGGTGCGCCGCGCTGACGAGATGAATGATCAATATAGGCAGGTAAAGGACCAGTCCTACGCCAAGCCACAATGCCAGGCTGCGAATATCGCTGCGTGTCACACCCCCGGGCGCCCTTGACGCAAGATGCCACACGGCGAGCGCAAACAGGACATGAAGCGGCCAGAACGTCGCGCGAAGGAGGGAGCGGGCGGGCCATTCCGACATGAAGGCCGACCCCAACCAAAAGGTCGTGAAGAGTATTAGCGCCGCGATTCTTACATCGCGGGGAAGTTTCCTGCCAAGCGCGCGGATGTCGAGACCGGCGGCCCTCGCATGAAATACGACGCCCAATTCGACGATCAGAAAGATGAAATCGATCTGCCGCAGCGCCTCGTACCAGCCGGGCGCACAATGATAGCTATAGGTGCGGAACAAGACCCCAGACAGAACCGGCAGGAGACCCAGCAAGCAAGCGAGGTAGGCAATGGGCCGGTCTAGGCGCAGCGGGTGCAACCCGGCCTTTGGGGGTACCGCAGCAGCTGTAGCTGAAATGTCAGGACCAGTGCAGGACATGAGGCTGGCCTAGCCCCGGCATGCGAATATTCGGTTAAGTCCGCCTTTACCGCGCCGAGCCTAATCCCATGTTTCCACATACCGGCACGCGGACGCATGCGATGTTTTCATATGCACAAGAAGGCTTCATTGCCGCAACGCCCGCCCCGCTTGAGCTGGCGGTCGTCATTCCCGTTTTAAATGAAGCAGGCAATATAGAGCCGCTGCTTGCCGACATTGCCGAGGCGCTTTCCGGGATCGGCTGGGAGGTCATATTCGTCGATGACGGTTCGACGGATGGAACGCTGGACTGCGTGGAAAGGATCGCGCGTAGCGATTCGCGCGTCCGCCTGATTCGCCGGATCGGCAGGCGCGGACTGTCATCCGCCGTCATGGAAGGGTTCCTCGCCACCGTCGCGCCCGTCGTCGCGGTGATTGATGGCGACCGCCAGCACGATGAGGCGGCCTTGCCGCGCCTGTATAGCGCCATTGCCGATGGCGGGCACGAGCTTGCCATCGGCACCCGCTATGCCCCGGAAGGATCGACCGGCGATTGGGAGGCGGCGCGCGTCGCCCTCAGCCGGTTCTCGACCCTGATTGCCGCTCCCGTGATGAAGACACCCTTGTCCGATCCGATGAGCGGCCTGTTTGCGCTGCGCCGAGACGTAGCGATAGAGGCTGCACCGCGCCTGTCCGCAGTCGGCTACAAACTGTTGCTGGACATTACCGCATCCCTGCCCCGGCGGCTGAAAGTCGCGGAAATTCCCTATCAATTCCGCACCCGGGCAGCAGGCAGGTCAAAGCTGGATAGCGCCATAATTCTGGAATATGGCGAGTTGCTGCTGGATAAGCTGATCGGTCGCTTCATCCCAGCAAAACTTGTAATGTTCGGGACGGTTGGCGCACTGGGACTGCTCGTCCACATGCTTGTGCTGGCGACCGCCATCGGCCCCTTCGCACTGTCGTTTGCCAGTGGGCAGACGCTCGCGGTCTGTGTGGCGATGACGTTCAACTATGCGCTGAACAACCAGTTTACCTACCGCGATCGCCGCCGGACCGGGTGGGGCTGGTGGCGCGGCCTGCTGGGATTCGCCGCTGCATGCGGACTGGGGGCAATTGCCAATGTCGGCGTGGGCACCATGGTATTTCAGGAACAGGAAGGCTGGATGCTGGCGGGTATCGCAGGAGCGATTACCGGCGCGGTGTGGAACTACGTTGCCAGCCAGTGGCTTGTGTGGCGCCAGCGATGAAGGCAGCCACATTGGCGACAACCCAGGTGGCCCAAGGCCGGGACAGTTGGATTCTGCCGCTCTGCTGCCTATTCATCGCCACGCTGCTGATCCGCCTGCCGGTCGTGGGCGACCCCAATTATCATCCCGACGAGGCATTCTACCTGCTGGTGGGTCAGGCGATGCAGGCCGGCTGGATCCCCTATGTCGATATATGGGACCGAAAGCCCTTTGGGCTTTTCCTGATCTATAGGGCGATCGTGGCGCTGCCCGGCAATGACGTAGTCGCCTATCAGCTGATCGCCGGCCTCTTCGCCTTTGCCACGGCGGTCGTGATTTCCTGCATCGCCTCCCACATCGTTCGTAGGGAAGCGGCGATAATGGCCGGGATCCTTTATCTGGCGACGCTTGAACCCCTTGCGGGAGGGGGCGGGCAGGCACCGGTTTTCTATAATCTGCTGATGGCGGGCGCCGCATTGCTGGTGCTGCGCATCCACCTGCGAACAGCGCGAAGGGCGGATGAACGGAGCGGCCTGCTGGCAATGGGGCTGTGCGGCCTTGCCCTGACCGTCAAACCGACGACCGTGTTCGAGGGTGTATTTCTAGGGATCGCGCTGTTGGTGATCCTGTGGCGCAAGGGCGCCGATCCGACGCGGCTGTTGGCACGCGGCGCCATGTTCGCCGTGGCGGGGCTGATCCCGTCATTATTATGTCTGATCTATTTCGTCGGGCTGGGACAGGGCGATGCCTATTGGTTCGCAACGATCGAGTCGGTTTTTGGGAAGCCTGCACAAACGCCGCAATCGACCATCGCACATCTGCTATTTCTGGCGCCACGGCTCTTGCCGCTACTGTTTGCCGCCGGGGCCGGAAGCCTGCTGATCCTGCAGAACCGGGGACCGGCCATCTTTCTGATTGCCTGGTTCTTCTCGGCAATGCTCGGCTTCCTGAGCGTACCGAACTTCTTTGATCATTACGCGCTGCCCCTGATGGTGCCGGTCGCGGTGCTCAGTGCGGGAATATTTGCCCGCCCCCGAATCGGGGGCGCGATTTTCGGCTTGTTGGTTGCCTGGGCGCTGTTTCTTTCCGGTTGGCCGAACATGTCACGCACCGCGCGGTCGGAGAACGGCTTTCTGGCAGCGGAGACCATGATCGACCATCATCTTCGCGGCGGATGCCTGTTCGTTTTTGACGGTCCACCGCTGCTGAACCGGCTGAATTCCGATTGCCGCCTGACGGCGCGCCTGTTTCCTGAACATCTAAACAATGCTTCCGAGGCGACGGCGACCGGGATCGACGCCGCGACAGAAATAGAAAGGATTTTGGCGCAGCGACCGCGCGTCATCGTCACCGGCCCAGATCCCATCATTGCAACACCAAATCGACAAACTCGCTCCCTCGTTGCGGCAGCGCTGAGGCAGAATTATCGGCGTGCCGGTCGAACGATCGTTGAGGATGAAGCGCGCGCACGCGAAATCGAAATCTGGGTTCGCCGCTAAAGGTCGGTGCGCGAGACCCCGGAAAAGCCCAATATGTAGTCCGCGCCGAAGGCCGACGAGGGTGTGTGATATCCGGGGCTGACTTCGCCGCGCGCGATGCGCTCTGCCATGTCGAGGGCGGTCATGCTGGTCAGCTTATAGGCTTCGGGCGTTTCCATGCGGGATATGACCGTGGTGCCGTTCGCATCCTCCGCCTCTGCCTGCAGGATGGCGCGGGCGCGGTCGCGCTGTTCAAGGTTCGGGCCGGGCGGCATGCGGTCTATGGCGCGGCGCCCTACCCACTGGCCAAGGGCGGTTTTCAGAAGCCAGCGCAGTACGGACGGCAGGCTGGCCATGCGCGCCATGTCGGGGGTGGATTCGAAATAAACCTCGATATTAGGGATGCCGGTCGAATAAAACGCCGTCGCCACGTCGCCCCACGACACGCCGATCGTCGCGCGCAGGCCATGGCCCAGATCGCTGGTGCCGCGCGGCGTTTTGGGCAGCGTGACCACGTCGCCGTCGCGGCGCACCTTCGTTCCATAGGCGATGCTTTCCAGCCCCGTTTTCGCGGTGCCGCGGCTCAGCTTGTTCAGTCCGCCAATGACGAAGTGCAGGGACCGTGCGGCGGGCAGGCGGCGATGCAGGTGCGCGGCCAGGCAATCCGACGGCACCACGTCGAACCCCGCGCCCGGCAACAGCACGATGCCGCTGTCGATCGCACGGTCGCCAAGAGCGTGCAGCGCCTCGAACACGGTGATTTCGCCGGTAATATCGACATAGTTCGTGCCGCTTTGCAGGCAGGCCTCCGCCATGGGCACGGCGGTGCGGGAAAAGGGCCCGGCCATGTTGAGGACCGTCGAGACGTCCGCCAGTTCCGGGGCGGCGCGGTTGCGAAGGTCGAAGGCGCGCCAGCGAAGGCCATATTGCCGCGCCAGCGCCTCCACCCTGTCCGCGTTGCGCCCGGCAAGGATGGGCGAGAGGCCGCGCGCCACCGCGCGCTCCGTTACCAGGCGGCCAGTATAGCCGTAGGCCCCGTAAAACAGCAGATCGCCGGTCAAGCCGACGCCGCCCCCATCCTTGCCGTTTCCTGGCCATCACGCTGCTGCGCACGCTGCGCGGCGCCACGCGCCAGGCATCGATCCATATAGTTCTTCAGCACGGGACCAGGCTGCAACATGTCAAACTGGACCATGAACTGGATGCTGCCCGCCAGCATCAGGTCGGCCATGGTGAAGCGGTCCGCGGCAACCCAGGTGCGCCCGTCCAGCCGCTTTTCCAACACCGAAACCATGTCGTCGAAATTTCCCCAGGGCGAGGATTGCGATTCGACATCCAGCTTCACGAATTTTTCCATCATGGCCGGTTCGATCGTGGCCGGGGAATAGAGTAGCCAATAGAGGAATTCCCCCCGCGCAGGATCGTCCGCACGGGGGGCCAGCTCACCCGGGCGATAGCGGTCGGCAAGGTAGAGCGCCATGGCCGCCGAATCGGCCATTTTCACCTCGCCATCGATGAGCGCCGGGACTTTCCCCTGTGGGCTGGCGGCAAGGAAATCTGCGGGGTCGTTGCGGGGCGTGGCCCTGATATCGACCGCCTGCACCTGATAGTCCGCGCCCACTTCCTCCAGCATCCAGAGGGCGCGCACGGCGCGGGTCTGCGGACTCCAATATAACGTAATCATCACTCGCTCCCGTCGAACGCGGCCAGATGCGCGGTCACATCATCATAGTCCCGGGCGATGCTGTGCGCACCTGCCTCTATCAGCCTGTCGCGATGGTCGGGCAGGCAATGGCCCGCCGCCAGCAGCCCGCAGACATGCATGCCGGCTGCGCTGGCGGCGGCAACGCCCGTGGGCGAATCCTCGATCACGAAACAGTCTGCCGGCTCGGCTGCCAGTTGCTCAGCCGCGTAGAGATATAGGTCCGGCGCCGGCTTGCCCCGCGTCACATGCTCCTTGCCGCTGAAGATCGCGGTGCCGAATACCGACGCCCGCCGAATATGATCCAGATGCGCGCGTATCCACATGGTGGAGCTGGAAGAGGCGATTGCGCGCGGCCGCTCCGGCGGCAGGGAATCGAGAAACGCCAGCGCCCCCGGCACCGGGTCCAGCCCTTCCCGCAGAACACGGTCGTCCTCTGCGCGCCGCAGCTCGTGAAAGCGCTCGGGGATGGCGCCGCCCAGCCACCCCTCCAGCGCGCGCTGGAAATTCACCCCCGACAGACCCATGAATGTCGCAATGGCCTGCTCAGTCGTCGTCGGTGTCCCCAATTCGGTCAGCGCCTCCGCCAATTGCCGGTTACCCGCCAGCTCGCTTTCAATGAGAACGCCGTCGAAATCGAAGATCACCGGTCCCCTCATCCGGGTCGGTCCCGCGCACCGAAAAGGGCGGTGCCGACCCTGACATGGCTGGCGCCGACCATGACGGCGGTTTCGAAGTCGGCGGACATGCCCATCGAAAGCAGCGGCAGACCCTGCTGCTCAGCCAGTTTGCGCAGCAGCGCGAAATAGGGCGCGGCCTCCGTATCGGCGGGGGGAATGCACATCAATCCGACCACGTCGAGCCCATGATCCGCGCATTTCTGCAGAAGGTCGGGCAATTTGTCGACGGCACAGCCGCCCTTTTGCGGCTCCTCGCCAATATCGACCTGCACGAAGAATTGCGGCGTCCGGTCCAGCTTCACGATCGCCTTGCCCAGCGCCTTTACAAGGGACGGGCGATCGACACTGTGGATGACGTCGAACATGGCCACCGCCTGCTCCGCCTTGTTCGACTGCAACTGGCCGATCATGTGCAGGACGGTCTCCGGATATTCCGCCAGGAGCGGCGGCCACTTCCCCTCCGCCTCCTGCACGCGATTTTCGCCGAAATGGCGATGGCCCGCCTGCAACAGCGGGCGCACGTCTTCGGCATCGTGCATCTTGGATACCGCAATCAGTGTGACATCGCGGGCACTGCGGCCCATCAGGCGCGCCGCACGGTCGATCCGCTCGCCAATCTCGTTCAATCTTTGGTGTGTTGTCCCCATTTCCTTTCGCTAAAGGACAGCCATGCGCCGCCGCAATCCCCCAATGAAGGCATTGCCGAGCTGCTGGCTGGTTTCCGACCCGGAACGTGGCGGTAAACTGCTGTCGACGATGGCAGTTTTGCCGCGCGGGTCCGGCGTGATTTTCCGCCATTATAACGTGACGGACAGAGAAGATCTGGCACGAAGGGCGATGCGTCTGGCCCGCCGACGCGGCCTGTTGTTCATTCTTGCGGGCGATGAGCGACTGGCGCGGCGTATCGGCGCGGACGGCGTCCACATGCCGGGTTTCGAAAACGTGCATCGGCCGCTGACGGCTGCGGCGCATGACAGGGGCGAAATCGTACGCGCGGCACGGGCCGGCGCACGGGCGGTTTTTCTGTCGCCGGTCTTTGCCACGGGCAGTCATCCGGGCGCCCTGCCGCTCGGCCGCGTGCGCTTCGGCCTGCTGGCGCGACACAGCCCGCTGCCCGTTATCGCGCTGGGCGGCATGACGCGGGCGCGCTACCGCTCGCTGGTGCCGCTGGGTGCTCGCGGCTGGGCGGCGGTATCTGCCCTTTCCAAAAGCGCCGGCAGCGGGCATTCGCCGCGCGGAACTGTCTGTTGACCGCTGCCGCCCCTGCGTTACAGATTGTCCGCATGACAGAAACGCCCGCCCCACCCGACCAGGACATGGATTTCGAAACCGCGCTGAAGCGGCTGGAGGATATCGTCCAGACGCTGGAGCGGGGCGAGGTACCGCTGGAAAAATCGATCACCCTCTACGAGGATGGCGTGCGGCTGAAGAAAATCTGCGACGGGAAGCTGGAATCCGCCCGCACCCGGATCGAGAAGATCACCCTGGACGGCGCGGGACAGCCGGTCGGCACGATGCCGCTAGATGCGGAATAATGGCGCGGACCGCGCGCCCGGTATGATGCGATCGCTAACGTCAGTCAGTCTGAAGCCGGCGCTGGATGCCATCGCCAAGGCGGTGGATGCGCGTTTCGATCGCCTGTTGCCGATCCCCGACGACCCGCGCCGCCGCCTGATCGAGGCGATGCGCTATGCCGCCATGGAGGGGGGGAAGCGCCTGCGCCCTCTTTTGACGGTCGCGGCATGCGACCTGTTCCACGTCGACAAGGAACGGTCGCTGCGCGTCGCCATCGCGGCGGAATGCGTGCACGTCTATTCCCTGATCCATGACGACCTGCCGTGCATGGATGACGATGCGCAGCGGCGCGGCAAGCCGACGGTGCATTTGGCGTTCGACGAAGCGACGGCGGTTTTGGCAGGCGATGCGCTGCAGGCGCTGGCTTATGAGGTTCTGGCCGACGAACATACGCACGAAGATCCTGCCGTCCGTGCCCGCCTTTGCCTCGCGCTTGCCCGGGCGAGCGGCCCGAATGGCATGGCGGGGGGGCAGATGCTGGATCTGGCGGCGGAGGCGGAGCCGTTCGACCTGCCGCTGACGACGCGCCTGCAACAGCTGAAGACGGGCGCGCTGATCGGCTTTGCCGTAGAGGCGGGCGCCATCATGGGGAAGGCCGAGGAAAAGTCGCATGTGCGCCTGCGCGGCTATGCCCATGATCTGGGACTGGCGTTCCAGATTGCCGACGACCTTCTCGACATAGAGGGCGATGAGGAAATTGCCGGCAAGGCGCTGGGCAAGGATGGCGCCGCCGGCAAATCGACCTTCGTGTCCCTGCTGGGCGCGCCCCGCGCCCGCGCGCAGGCGGAAATGCTGATCGACCAGGCGATTGCGCACCTGGACGGGTTCGGCACGGAAGCGGATTTGCTGCGCGCCATTGCCCGTTTCGCCATTGAGAGGGACCGTTAATGCGTATCGGCATCTATCCTGGGACGTTCGATCCCCTGACCCTGGGACATATCGACATTATCCGCCGCGGCGCGAAGCTGGTGGACCGCCTGATTATCGGCCTCAGCACGAATCCGTCCAAGACGGCGATGTTCAGCCTGGAAGAACGCCGCCAGCAGGTAGAGGCGGAGGTCGCGAAACTGGCCGAAGATATTCAGGTGGTCACGTTCGACGGCCTGCTGGTGCATTTCGCGGCCGAGCAGAATGCCAGCATGATCATTCGCGGCCTGCGCGCCGTGTCCGATTTCGAATATGAATATCAGATGGCCGGCATGAACCAGCAGCTGGATGACGAGGTGGAGACCGTCTTCCTGATGGCGGATGTCGCGCTACAGCCGATCGCCAGCCGTCTGGTCAAGGAAATCGCCCGTTTCGGTGGCTGTATAGACAAATTCGTGACACCCGAAATCGCGCGCCTGGTGGGGGACCGCGTTCAGAAGGTCGCAACAGCCGATCAGTCCTCGTAACCGTCGTCATCCACATAAGGGTCGGCGCGTCCCTCGCCATGCGTTTCCCAATCGTCCATGGTGGACAGGAAATCTGTCAGGTCGATGAAATCATTGACCGACTTCTGAAGCTCTGACGACGCCTGCGATTTTGTGGAGGCGGCCTCCACGCGAATGCCGCGGCGGCGCAGTTTTTGCGCCAGATAATGGAAATCGGCATCGCCGGTCACCAGCACGACGACATCGGGCTTTATCTCGATGCACATTTCGACGGCATCCATCGCCATCAGCACGTCAACATTGGCATTCAATGTCTCCGGCCGCTGCGGCGAGCCCTTGCCGTGATGCGTGACCGCCATGAAGCCGTTGAAGCGCAGGAAGTCGCGAAAGCGGATCTTTGCGTCGTGGCGCTGCTGCCATTCATGCGGCATATCCTCGTACCGCATGGCGGGCGGCAGACCCAGATATACGACCATTTCAACCAGCTGGCGGTCGTGCCCCTCGTCAGCCAGATAATCGGCAAGCGCCAGATAGTCGGTCTTCTTGCCTGCCTGATATGCGGCGTGGGCAAAATTCGCTTCGTCAACGAAAATCAAAATGCGCTTCACGGTCAAAATTCCCTGGAAAAAGTGCTGGCGTAATCGGACTGCAATAGCCCGTCCGACGCCCTTCTCCAAACCGCGCTAGAAGGTGACGATCAGCGCGTGCAGCGTCAGGCCGACCAGACCGCCGACCAGTGTGCCGTTTATGCGGATGAACTGCAGATCGCGTCCCACCGCTCGCTCCAGCCGGTCGCTGACCGTCGCGGTGTCCCACCGCTTTACCGTATCGGACACGATGCTGACGATCTGCCGGCCATAATCAGCGACCAGCCCGGTGATGGCGCGGCGGGCATATTTGTTGAGCGAATGGCGAAGCCGGGCATCTGAGTCTATGGTCGTACCCAGCGATCGGATTCCCTCTCCCAGCCGGCCTGATAGGGCAGCCTTCGGGTCTGTCAGCGACGTGCGCAGCGTTTCCTTCAGATTGCCCCAAATGCCATCCAGGAACCGCCCCAATTCGGGATTGGCGATCAGCTCCGATTTATAGCGTTCCACCTTCGCCTGCGTTTCCGGCAGATAGCGCAGGTCGAATGCCATATCCTTCAACGCGATCATGACCTTGATGCGCAGGGGATGCTGCGGATCGGCGGCCATGTCGGCAAGCAGCTTGCGCGATCCGTTGATCAGCGCATTCGCGACACGCTCGTCGACCCCCGCCAGCCGCAGGACCCATTGTGTCCGCTCCTGCACCAGATCGCGGATCAACCCCTCATTCTCGTCCAGAATACGCGCCAGCCAGACGACGGCGTTGTCGAACACAGGCTGCAGACGCCCCTCGTCTATCGAACGATCCAGAATGCGGCCCAGCAGGGGCGCAAGCTCCAGCTTTTCCAGGTTTGAGGAGATGCCGCCGCGCACCAGGCCGGAAATCGCCTTATTATCAGCAGCATCCATCATCTGCATGGCGAAGCGGGCGACGCCGCCGCGCGGCCCCATGGCCTTCCCCGGACTGGCCAGCCAGCGGGCGGCCGCGCCTGCCATGTCGACGTCCTTCAGGCGGCGGGCGATGATGGGCGGGGTCAGGAAATTGCCCTGCAGGAAGCCGGCCAGATTGTCGGCCAGTCGGTCCTTGTTCTTGGGAACGATCGCCGTGTGCGGGATGGGCAGGCCGAGCGGATGACGAAACAGTGCGACGACGGCAAACCAGTCGGCAAGCCCGCCAACCAGCGCCGCCTCCGAAAAGGCCTGGGCATAGCCGATCCAGGCCGCATCCCCCTGCAGCCGGTGAGTGAAGATGAAGATCGCCAGCATCAGAACCAGCAGCCCCGTCGCGATCACCCGCATGCGCCGCGCCGGATGCGGCTGGAACAGGGTCAGCGGTCGTCTGTCAAAGGAACGCAGCGGCCTCACTCCGCCGGCGTGGAGCCGCCCGCGGCAGTTTCCGGCACGTCATCCGCGCCGGTGCCCTGATGCCGCCGGTTCACCAGCCGGCCCAATATCTTGCCCAGCCACTTCTCGAAATCATCGGCCAGGCTGAACCCCGCCGGTACGATCAGCAGGGTCAGGATGGTGGACAGGATCAGACCGCCGATCACGACAATGCCCATGGGCGCGCGGAAGCCCGCGCCGCCGGTCGTCGCAATCGCGGTGGGAAGCATGCCCGACGCCATGGCCACGGTGGTCATCACGATGGGCTGTGCGCGTTTGCGACCCGCATCGATGATGGCGATCTTGCGCGGCACACCCGCGGCAATTTCCTCAAGCGCGAAATCGATCAGCAGGATCGAATTCTTGGCGACGATACCCAGCAACATCAACAGGCCGATCATGACCGGCATGGAAAGGACATTGCCCGTCAGATGCAGGGCAATACCGCCACCAAGCGGGGCAAGCAGCAACGATCCCATATTCACGAACGGCGGCATCACACGCTTGTAGAGAAGCACAAGCACTGCAAACACCAGCAAAATACCCGACACGGTGGCGATGAAGAACTGCCCGGTCAGTTCACCCTCGATCTTGGAATTGCCGAATGTCGGGGTCGTGACCCCCATGGGCAGATCCTGCATGGCGGGGATCCGTTCCGCGATGCGCTGCCCCTCGCCCGTGACGACCCCCTCTACCAGATCGGCGCCGATGATGATGCGATCCTGCTGTGCGAAACGCTGCAGCACCTCGGGGCCAGAGCCCAGCGTAATATCGGCAACTACCTTAAGCGGGACGGAACCGCCGCTGGTTGTCGGAACCGGCAAATTCTCGATCGTGGCGAGCGTCTGGCGCGATGATTCGGGCAACAGGACGCGGATCGGTATCTGCCTGTCCTGCAGACTGAATTGCGCCACATTCTGATCGATATCGCCAATCGTCGCGATGCGTACAGTCTGGCTGAGCGCGGCCGTCGTAATACCGAGGTCTGCGGCAAGAGCGAAATTGGGCGAAATGACGATTTCCGGCCGCTGTAATCCGCCCTCTATGCGGGGCTGCACGAAAATATCGTTCTGGCGCAACTGCTCGACGATCAAATTCGCATGTTCGTTCAGGATTACGGAATCGCTGCCGGCAATCATCAGATTGACGTCGCGGGCGCTGCCGCCGAAATTCTGCTGTGCCTGAAATCCGACGCGCGCATCGGCAAAGCGGCCAAGCTCAGGGCCCAATTGGCGGGCATATTCGATGCTGGACCGTTCGCGATTTTCCTTAAGATTGACGTAAAGCGTCGCATCGGCGACGCCGACCGCCTGAAACACATCCTCGGTTTCCTGTTCCTGCAACAGGAATTGCGTCACCGCGTCCGATACACGCTCCGTCTGCGCCAGCGTTGAGCCCGGCGGCATGTTGATGTTGACCTGGACGGTGTCCTCATCAACCGAAGGGTTGATCGTGAACGGCAGGGTGGCGAACGTGACGACCGTCAGGATCAGGGCGACGAAGCCGACCAGCAGCGTCCAGACCCGGTGATCGCGCACCAGATCGCCGCCAAGGCGCCGTACGAAGCCGCGCTGGCGCTTCTCTGGCTCTGACAGTTTCCGGCGATGCAGCGACCAATTGAGTATGCGGAGATAGGTCTGCATCGCACGCCCGCCCGCATGTTCCTTTTCCCCGTGCGCGTGCAGGAAGAAGGCCGCCATCAGGGGCGTCACCATGCGCGCGACCGCCAGGCTGAACAGCACCGCCGCGACGACCGTCAGGCCAAAAGGTTTGAAAAACTGGCCGGGGATGCCCGACATCAGGCCGACGGGCAGAAACACCGCGACGATGGAACTGGTCGTCGCGACCACGGCCAGGCCAATCTCGTCGGCCGCATCCATCGAGGCCTGATAGGGTGACTTGCCCATTCGCATGTGCCGGACGATATTCTCGATCTCGACAATGGCATCGTCGACCAGCACGCCCGCGACCAGCGCGAGCGCAAGCAGCGACGTATTGTTGAGCGTGATCCCAAGCAGATCCATCACCCAGAAGGTCGGTATCGCGCTGAGCGGAATGGCCGTCGCGGCGATCAGCATCGCGCGCCAGTCGCGCAGGAACAGCCAGACCACGATTACCGCCAGTATCGCACCCTCGACCAGCGCCGCCATGGAGGATTCATATGCCTCCACCGTCTGATCATAGGGGGTAAACAGGATCGAGAAGGTGACGCCGGGATAATCCTGCCGCATCGCATCCAGTTCGTCCTGCATGCTTTCATAGACCGAAACGTCCGATGCGCCCTTGGCCTTCTCCACGCGCACGCCGATGACCTCGCGGCCATTCTGCTTTGAAATGAGGCGCTTTTCGCCGATACCATCGGTCACGGTCGCAATGTCGGACAGGCGGATCGACCGGCCATTGCCCAGGTTGATCTGCATATTGCTGAGTGCGTACGCACTATCGGCATTGCCGAGCACGCGCACCGATTGTTCGCCGCCGGCGATTTCGGTGCGCCCGCCACCGGCATTCAGGTTCAGTTGCAGCAACTGCGCATTTACCTGCGCCGCCGTCACGCCGATCGACTGCATACGCGCCGGATCCAGCTCCACGCGAATTTCACGGTCGACGCCGCCCGATCGGCTGACCGCCGCCATCCCCTCAAGCGACAGCAGCCGCTTCGCCACGACATCGTCGACGAACCAGCTCAATTGCTGCTCTGTCATGTCGACGGCACCAACCGAAAGGTAGGCAAGGATGCCGCCCAAATCGATGCGTTGCACCTGCGGTTCCAATATCCCGTCCGGCAGATCGGCGCGGATGTTGGAAACGGCGTCGCGAACGTCGTTGACCGCTCGGTCGATCGGTACGTCCATGTCGAACTGAACCGTCGTGGTGGAACTACCCTCCCGAATCGTGGAGGTGATTTCATCGACGCCGTTGACCCCGCGCACGGCAGCCTCGACCCGCTGCGTCACCTGGGTCTTCAATTCCTCGGCGGCGGCACCCGGTTGCGCCACCGTCACGCTGGCGACGGGGAAGCTGACATCCGGCTGATTATTGACGTCCAGCCGCAGGAAACTGACGAGGCCCGCCAGCGTCAGCGCGACGAACAGCACGATCGGAACGACGGGGTTCTGGATCGACCAGCTGGAAATATTGCGCATGGGCTTAGTCGTCCCGCTCGACAAGCTGCGGCACGACGCGGTCATTATCGTTCAGGAAGGCACCGGCTGAAAGGACGACCTGCTCGTCGCCTGTCAGGCCCTCTTCAATCACCACTCCGTCGGGAGTGATGGCCCCCACGCGCACGGGTTGCCGCTTCGCCCGGTTTTCGGAATCAACGATATATACATAGCTTTCGCCGCCACCGCCAAGCACGGCGGATTCAGGCAGTAATGGCCGGGTCGCGGTGCCGGTGTCGATTGTTCCGGTGGCAAAGCCGCCGGGCCGAACCTGACCGTCGGAGCGAATGAGGATGCGCGCCGTTCCCTGCCGCGTGCTTGGATCGATCAAGGGTTCCACCATCCAGACCTCGCCCGGATAATCTACCGGGCTGCCAACCAGGCTGACGGTGGCGTCCTGCCCCACACGCAACGAGCGCAAATCCTCTTCGGCGACGAGCGCCTGCAATTCCATCTGTCCGCCCTGTGCGATGCGGAACAATGCCCCCGACCCAGAGCTGACAACCTGACCCTGCTCCACGCTCCTTTGCAGGATCAGACCCGCCTCCGGCGCGCGCACGTCCAATTGTCCCAGCTGCGCCTGCATCGACGCCAGTTGCGCCTTTGCCACATTTACATTCGCGCGCGCGCTGTCCCGGGTGGCGGTACGTCGTTCGATGTCTGCCGTCGAAATGAACCCGCGTTCGACAAGGGCCTGGGCCCGCTCCAGCTCTGACTGAGCCAATTGCGCATCCGCCTCTGCCTGGGCCACGGATGCGCGCATCTGCGCCACCTGCTGCTCCGCAACCGCCCTGTCGATACGGGCAAGAACCTGTCCGCGTTCCACATAATCGCCTTCGTCCACCAGAACGGCGGTGACCATGCCGCCCTGGCCTTGTACGCCGACAGGCAGGTCGCGCCGCGCAGCAACGCTCCCGTTCACACGGACGCTGGCGGTGACGGGGCGTGCACCCGGGACGCTGACGGAAACAGTAGGCGCACTGGCGCCGGCCGCGCCCGCACTTTGCGGCGGGATCTCGCCGCCGCTGCCGCCGGCTCCCAGAAACCAGAACAGCAGGCCGCCGACGACCGCCGCCGCAACGACCAGTGATATAATGGCACCGCGCGAAAGGCCCCGGCCAGAGCGCCGCGGTTCATCCAGGGGCGAACCGGAAACGTCGATTCGTTCGTGCATGTTCATCTCTCACGCCTCGCGCTTCCGGACTGATCCCACCAGCGGATGGGACCGACTATTCCTTACGTGTATTAGTTGAATAAGTCACTGGCGGCAAGCGCGGGTTGCCACCCCGGTCCGGCTGCGGCGCTTCACATAGTCGCAAAGCAGTGAAACTCAATCTTCTGCTGTTGCAGTTGAGCATCAGTTTTCGACTATCGGAAACTTCTCGGTATTCGCGCGTTCACGGTCATATCAACAAAGGGAAGGACGAATTTCATGGGCGATATTCTCTACTGGATTATCATCGGTTTGGTCGCGGGCATTTTGGGCAAGATGATAATGCCCGGACGTGACCCCGGCGGCATCATCGTCACCATCCTTCTGGGCATTGCGGGTGCCGTCGTCGGCGGTTTCCTGGCTGGACTTCTGGGAATCGGCGGCGGATTCATCGTGACGCTGATCGTCGCAACGCTTGGCGCCGTCCTTCTGCTGTGGCTGTATCGCATGTTCCGCGCCCGCAGCGTTTAAATATCAGGGCGTCAGGCGCTATTCAGCCTGATGTGTGAAAATAGGCAGCGCGTGCAGGAACTCCCTGCGCGCGCTGTTCGCTGTCGGGGACTTTCCCCAAGGAGATGATGAATGAGACGCACGATGATTGCCGCATTGGCAGGTTCCCTTTTGACGCTACCCCTGGCGGGCGCGGCCCTGGCACAAGATTCGGTTCCTGTGATGGCAAAGGACATGACGCTCCTGACCATCTCGGCCACGGGAGAGACGAAGGCGGATCCAGACATCGCCACGATCAGCGCCGGAGTCGTGACACAATCGGCAACCGCGAATGAAGCGATGCGCGAGAACCGGACGCGCATGGACCGGGTTATCGCCGCGCTGACCGCGGCGGGTGTCGATGAGAAGGACATCCAGACCGACAATCTGAACCTCAATCCGCAATATCGCTATGCCGAGAATGAGCCGCCGCAGATCACCGGGTACCAGGCGCAGAATACGGTCAGCCTGACTCTACGCGACATCGCCAATGCGGGCGCAGCGCTCGACGCGCTGGTGGCCGAAGGTGCGAACCAGATCAACGGCCCGACGTTCGGCATGGAGGATTCCGAAACCGCCATGAACGAGGCGCGGATCGACGCGATGCGCAATGCCCGCGCACGCGCCGATATCTATGCGCAGGCAGCAGGAATGCAGATCGCACGGATCGTTTCGATCAGTGAAAGCAGCAATTATGCCCCGCAGCCGCCGAGGCCGCAAATGATGCGGAGCGCGGCAATGGATCAGGCCGAAGCCTCGACGAAGCTGCAGCCGGGTCAGCTGGACCTGACGGCCGACGTCACCGTCATTTATGAACTGAGATAGAAGCTCGGCAAAACTGGGGGGAGAGCGCCTTAGCTTTTCCCCCGCTTGCGGCCGGCTTTTTTGCGCCCACTATTGGCAACCTTGCCTTTACGCGCGGCACCCTTGCCGGTGCGCCCCTGTGCGGGCTTTTTGCGTCCGTGGCGCGGCGCCGGTGCGGGGGCGTCTCCCTCCAGCCGCTCGAAGCGAAGGCCGCCTGTGACGGGGTTGGCTTCGGCTAGGCGCAGCTCCAGCCTCTGTCCCAGCGTGAAGCTCTCGCCACTGCGCTCGCCGGTGATCGTGCGGCTTGTCTCGTCGAATTCGTAATAATCCTGCCCCAGCGCCCGCATGGGCAGCAGGCCGTCGCCGCCGACGCCATCGACCGTCGCGAACAGGCCGTGGCGCGTGACGCCGGTAACGCGGGCGGTAACCACCTCGCCTTCACGCTCCGACAGATAGGCGGCGACATAGCGGTCGATCGTGTCGCGCTCGGCCTCCATCGCACGCCGTTCGGTCTGCGAGATATGCTCGCTGATCATGCTCAGCTCATCGATCTCGCCAGCGGTCAATCCGCCCTCGCCCAGCCGATAGGCGCGCACCAGCGCGCGGTGCACCAGCGTGTCGGAATAACGCCGGATGGGCGACGTAAAATGCGCGTAGCTGGCCAGCGAAAGCCCGAAATGGCCAAGATTGTCCGTGCCGTAATAGGCCTGGGTCTGGCTGCGCAGCACCTCCAGGCTGACCTGCTCGCGCAATAGCGGATCGTCGATATTGTCCAGAACCTTGGCGAACATGGCGGGCCGCACCACCTGCCCCTTCGCAAAGGGAATATCCAGCGTTTTCAGATATTCCCGCAGGGCGTCGATCTTTTCCGCGCTGGGCGTTTCATGCGCGCGATAGACGACGGGGGATCGCTTCGCCTCCAGCGCCTTTGCCGCAGCGACATTCGCGGCGATCATGTAATCCTCGACCATGCGGTGCGCGTCCAGCCGCTCCCGCAGGCCGATGCCGGCTACGCGGCCCTGCTCGTCCAGCTCGATGCGCCGCTCCGGTAGCTCCAGCTCCAGCGGCTCGCGCCGCTGCCGTGCCTCGAACAGGGCACGCCAACAGGCCCACATCGCCTCTATGCCGGGATAGTCTGCTGCCGCCTCATAGGCGATGTTTGCCGCACAGCGGATTACAGCGCGGGTGAAGCGCCAGCCGGACAGGCTGCCGTCCGGCGCCACGTCCAGATGGCAGGCCATGACGGCGCGATCGTGATGCTCGACGATAGAGCAGGCACCCGCAGACAGCGCCTCCGGCAGCATGGGGACGACACGGTCGGGAAAATAGACCGAATTGCCGCGCTTACGCGCTTGACGGTCCAGCGCGGTGCCGGGGCGCACATAATAGGACACATCGGCGATGGCGACGATTGCGTGCCAGCCGCCCTCCTCCTTCGCCTCTACCCACAGCGCATCGTCATGGTCGCGCGCGTCGGCGGGGTCGATTGTAATGATGTCCAGGTGCCGCAGATCCTCGCGGCCCTCCCCCAGCGGCATCTCGGCCGCCCGCTCCGCCTGTTCCAGCACCTCCTCGGAAAAGACGTTCGGAATGCCCTTGGCATGAATGGCGATCAGAGAGATGGATTTTGGCGCGAACGGATCGCCGAGGCGCTCGGTCACGCTTGCCTTGCGACCCTCCGTGCGCGCCAGCACCAACTCCCCGTCATTCGCGCCGCCGGCATCCGACACGGGGACCGTCTTGCGGATTTTCTTGTCTGTCGGCTGCAGATACCAGCCGGATGCATCACGCCGCAAAATGCCCAGCATATCCTCTGCTGCGCGGCCGATCCGCTTCATGACATGGCCGCTATAGCCGCGCCCGGTCTCCTCGATACGGGCCAGCAGGCGGTCGCCCTCGCCCAGCGCGGCCTGTCGCGCTCGCTTGCCGCCGCCGCGCTGTTCGCGAACCCGCACGCGCGGCGGTGGATCGGCATGATCCCAATTGTCCGGCACGGCGAAAATGGCGCCATCCTCGACATGCGTCACGCGCAGGACAGCAACACGCGGCAGGCCGCCGCCTTCGTGCACTTTCCGGCCCGGCCCAAGGTCCAGCACGCCATCGTCCGCCATGTCGCTCAACAGCGCCCGCAGGTCCCGCCGCTGATCGCCGCGCACACCGAACGCTTTCGCGATCTCTCGTTTGCCGACCGGCGTATCGGACGATTTGACGAACTCCAGGATCGCGTCTCGGGTTGGAAGGTCGGTCAAGAGACGATCCGCGCCCGGAACCAGGCGGCCACCTCGTCCTCGGTCAATTTACCCGCTGCAAGCTCTAGCACCATGTTCGTGGCTTCGATCTTATCAAATTCGATCGACACCCCATTCAGCGACAGGAACAGACGGGCAGCAATCCACGCCGTGCGCTTGTTTCCGTCCACAAACGGATGGTTTCGTGCAATACCAAATGCGTAGGAGGCTGCGAGCGATGCGGCATCCGGTGAGCCATAGGCGGCCAGGTTCAAGGGCTTTGCCAGCGCCGATACCAGCAAGGCAAGATCCCGCGTCCCCTCGCCGCCCTTATGCTCGGACAGCTGGCGGTCGTGTGAGGCGATGATCGTTTGGATGACCAGCCAGCGCCACTCGCTCACTTCGCCAGTACGCGAAGAATGTCGCGATCGTCGTTCATGATCCGCTCGGCATGCTTCATCTGCTCTTCGAACTCTGGGTCGTAAGGCGAGAGGCGATAACTACCATCGGGTGCCTCGGTCAGATAAAGGACGTCACCCTTGTCCGCCTTCAGGCGGGCGAGCACGTCCTTCGGAAAGATGGCTCCGACGGAATTACCGAAGCTGGTAAGTTTCAATGGCATGTTCATCAGTTCGTTATAACAGATGTTCGTACACCTGCAAAGGGCGGACTGCTTCATTGACAGACAGCCGCTCTTCCCCCATATGCGCCGCCAGCATCAGTGTTGCAGTGCAACATGATGGGTGAGCGGCGTGAAACGCCGGTGGCGAGATAGCCGCTGTTGAGCTCCTCCTTGGGATGCACCCTCTTCAAACGTCCTGTTTCACGCGGGGACGTCACCCGCGCGTGACGTGCTGCCGCTTTCGTGGCGCTGCGTCGGGCGCTCGCACGTTTTTGTGCGCACGAAAGATAAAATACATGACTAACTTCAAAGATATGAACCTCGCCGAGCCGCTGATGCGCGCACTTGAAAGCGAAGGTTATACGACGCCGACCCCGATCCAGGCGCAGACCGTGCCCCTTGGTATGCAGGGTAAGGACATTTTGGGCATCGCGCAGACCGGAACGGGCAAGACCGCGGCATTCGCGCTGCCCATCCTCGATCGCTTCAGCCGCAATACGGCCCGCATAGAGCCGCGCCGTCCGCGCTGTCTGGTGCTGGCGCCCACGCGCGAACTGGCGACGCAGATCGCCGTCAGCTTCCGCACCTATGGCCGTTTCCTGCGCCTGTCGGTCGAGACCGCATTCGGCGGCACCCCGGTCGGCAAGCAAAAGCGTGCGCTCGACCGCGGCGTCGACATTCTGGTTGCGACACCGGGCCGCCTGATCGACCTTCTGGAGCAGCGCGCGCTGACCCTGGACGGTATCGAGGTACTCGTGCTCGACGAAGCGGATCAGATGCTCGACATGGGCTTCATTCACGCCCTGCGCCGTATCGTGCCGCTGGTCCCCAAGAAGCGCCAGACGCTGTTCTTCTCGGCGACCATGCCCAAGGACATTTCCGAGCTCGCCAGCAAATATCTGACCAACCCGGAAAAGGTTGCGGTGACGCCCGTCGCCACCACCGCCGTACGGGTCCAGCAGACGGCAACGCTCGTCAATCAGAACGAGAAGCAGGCGCTGCTGACCGTCATGCTGGAGCGGGAGCCGATCGAGCGCGCACTGGTCTTCACGCGCACGAAGCATGGCGCCGACCGCGTCGTCCGTCACCTGCTGGCGGCGAACATCAAGGCGGCGGCGATCCACGGCAATAAGAGCCAGGCACAGCGCGAACGCGCGCTGGAGGCATTCCGCGAGGGCAAATGCCCTGTGCTGGTCGCGACGGATATCGCCGCGCGCGGCATCGACATTGACGGCGTGTCCCACGTCATCAATTTCGAAGTCCCCAATGTGCCGGAACAATATGTCCACCGCATCGGCCGCACCGCGCGCGCCGGCGCGGATGGTCTGGCCATCAGCTTCGTTGCAAAGGACGAACGCTCCTATCTGCGCGACATCGAGAAGCTGACCCGCCAGAGCCTGCAAATGGTCCCGCTGCCGGAAAATTTCGTGGCGGATGTCGAGCGCGTCAACAGCATGAAGCTGCCCCCGAAAAAGTCGGGCGGCGAATATGAAGGTGGTCGCGGCGGCAATCGTGGCGAGGGCCGACGTCGTGGTTCCGGCGGCGCACCCGGCGGCAATCGCAATGGCGGCAATCGGCGCGGCAAGCCCCAGGGCGAGGCCATTCGCGAAGATCGCGGCCCCCGCGCAAACCCAGTCTCCAACCGCAAACCTGCGGGCGCCCATGCGAGCGCCGGAAAGCCCGGCGGCGGCTGGCGTGGCAAGGGCGGCGGCAAGCCGGCAGGCGGCAGGCCCGCGGGCAGTAAGCCCGCCGGCGGGCAGCGCCATTCCGGCGGACCCCGCCAAGGCTAAGAGCAGGGAAGGGCCGCGTCCCCATGGGGGCGTGGCCCGCCTCTCGACACCGCTTTTGACGCCACCAGCATCGATCCCAGCACCGACATGGACATCGCCCTTATCGTCCTCAGCGCGATCGGCACGGCCGTCTTCGCCATTTCGGGCGCCCTTCTGGGCCTGCGAAAGGGAATGGACATTGTCGGCATATCCTTTGTCGCGACCGTCACGGGCATCGGCGGGGGTACGATTCGCGATGTCCTGCTGGGCGCGTTGCCCGTCGCCTGGGTACGGCAGCCGACCGATATCGCCATCTGCCTTGCCTGTGCCTTCATCGTCGGAGCGCTGAACAGGCCGCTGCTCGGCAATCGCATGACATGGCTGCTTTATGCCGATGCGGCGGGCCTGGCGCTGTTTGCAGTGCTGGGCGCCGCAAAGGCGGAAGCGGCAGGAGCGCATCCGCTGGTCTCTATCCTGTTCGGCGCGATGAGTGCATCGTTCGGCGGCATCATTCGCGACATCATCTGCGGCGAACGACCGATTCTGTTCGCGAAGGAAATCTACATCAGCGCAGCGCTGCTCGGCGGCGGCGTATTCGTCGTCCTATCGGACTTCTTTGCGTTCCAACCTGCGGCCATCGCCGGCGTTCTGGCGGCCTTGACCCTCCGCCTGCTGGCGATGCGATATGAATGGAGTCTGCCCTTTCCCCGTTACCGCGAACCGCTTAGCTGACCGTTCGCATCGGGTTACACGCCGTATCTCTTATGAAGATTTGGCGGCGGGCTTCTTCTTCGCTGGGGCCTTTTTCTTGGCGGTCGTCTTCTTGGCGGCAGGCTTTTTGGCAGCGGCTGCGGTCTTCGCAGGCGCCTTCTTTTTCGCGGTCGTTTTCTTCTTTGCGGGCGCCTTGCGTTTTTTCTTTGCCGGCCCCTTTGCCGCGCGTTCGTCGATCAGCTTTGCCGCCTCTTCCAGGGTCAACGCCTCAGGATCCGCGTCACGTTTCAGGCTGGCATTGGTGCTGCCGTCGGTGACATAGGGACCATAGCGCCCCTCCATCAGGCGGATTTCATCGCCTGAGATCGGATGCGCGCCCATGATCTTCAGGGGCTCCGCCGCCTTGCGCCGCCCGCCAGACGCGGCCGCCTCCGCCAGCTTCACCACGGCGGCATTCATGCCGGTTTCGAACACTTCCGCAGTGTTCGCCAGCTTCGCATATTTGCCATCATGGCGCAGATAGGGGCCATAGCGGCCGATCGCCGCCTCTATATCCTTGCCGGTTTCAGGGTGTTGCCCGACGATCCGGGGCAGGGAAAGCAGCCTTACCGCCATGTCCAGATCGACGGACTCCGGATCGATGTCTTTCGGTATGGAGGCGCGCGGCGGCTTCTTTTCCTCGCTCTCCTGCACGAACAGGCCAAAGCGGCCAGACCTGATGGACACTGCCTCGCCGGTGCCCGGGTGCGCGCCCAGTTCCTTTGGATATTCTCCCGCCGCGGCACCTGCGTCGCCGGAGCGGTTGCCGAATTCGCGCGTAAATTTGCACTCAGGATAGTTGGAGCAGGCAATGAACGGGCCGAATTTGCCGCCGCGCAGCGCCAGGCGACCATTGTCGCACGCCGGACAGGCGCGCGGATCGCTGCCGTCCTCCTTCGGCGGGAACAGCATCGGCTCAAGAAACTCATCAATCGACGCCATCACCTCTGACGGCTGACGCTCCATGATTTCCTGCGTCTTGGGAAAGAAATCCCGCCAGAAGGCGCGCAGCACGTCCTTGTAGTTTTCCTCGCCGGCAGAAATCTCGTCCAGCTGCTCCTCCAGCCCGGCGGTGAAATCATATTCGACATAGCGCGTGAAATAGCGTTCCAGAAACGCCGTCAGCAGGCGACCCTTCTCCTCAGGATAGAAACGCTTCTGTTCCAGCCGGACATAGTCGCGGTCCTTCAACACCTGCAGGATCGAGGCATAGGTAGACGGACGGCCTATCCCCAGCTCTTCCAGCCGCTTGACCAGACTGGCCTCCGAAAAGCGCGGCGGCGGCTGGGTGAAATGCTGATCGGCACTGGCGTCGGTGCAGGCCGGCGTCGCATCCTTCTCGATCTTCGGCAGGCGGCGATCGTCGTCCGATGCCTCATCATCGTCCGGCGCGTCGTCGACATCCTCGCGGTAGAGGGCCAGATAGCCGGGAAAGACCAGCACCTGTCCCGTTGCGCGCAGTTCGGCACGGCCGTGCCTGTCGTGCAGCGTCACCGTGGTGCGGTCGAATTTCGCCGATTCCATCTGGCTGGCCAGCGTCCGCTTCCACACCAGGTCGTACAGGCGCCGCTGTGCATCCGGCAGGCTTTTCAGCGCCTCCGGCCCCTTGGAAAGGTCGGTAGGCCGCACGGCCTCGTGCGCCTCCTGGGCGTTCTTCGCCTTCGATTTATAGACACGCGGCGATTTCGGCAGGTGCGCCTGCGTATAGCGGTCGGCGATGACGGACCGCGCCTGTGCGATGGCCTCGCCCGCCATTTCGACGCCGTCGGTCCGCATATAGGTTATATGCCCGCCCTCATACAGCGCCTGCGCCGTCCGCATGGTGTCGGACGCCGACATGCCCAACTTTCGCGATGCCTCCTGCTGCAGGGTGGAGGTCGTGAACGGCGGATAGGGATTGCGCGTGACGGGTTTCGTCTCAACGGCGCTGACCTGATATTCGCCCGCCTTCACATCCGCCTTTGCCTCGTTGGCGAGCGCGGCATTGCCCAGCGAGAATTTGTCCAGCTGCTTGCCCTGCCAATTTACCAGGCGCGCGGGAAAGCTCTGCCCATTGGGCAGTGCGAAGCTGCCCATGACGGTCCAGTATTCCTGCGGCTTGAACGCCTCGATCTCGCGTTCGCGCTCCGTGATCAGGCGCAGTGCGACGGATTGTACGCGGCCCGCCGATTTCGCGCCGGGCAGTTTGCGCCACAGGACGGGCGACAGGGTAAAGCCGACCAGATAATCGAGCGCGCGGCGCGCCAGATAGGCGTCGACCAGCGGTCCATCGAGGTCCCGCGGCGCGGCCATGGCGGCGGTCACGGCGGCCTTTGTGATCTGGTTGAAGGTGACACGCTGAACCTCTGCCGGCAGCGCTTTCTTGGCCTTCAGATGTTCGTACAGGTGCCAGCTGATCGCCTCTCCCTCGCGGTCGGGGTCGGTTGCCAGGATCAGGCGATCGGACGCCTTTGCACGGCGGGCGATATCGTTCAGCTGTTTGGACCGGTCCGCCTGGACCTGCCATTTCATCGCGAAATCATTGTCGGGGTCGACCGAGCCGTCCTTCGGCGGCAGGTCGCGCACATGGCCATAGCTGGCGACCACGTCGTAATTAGATCCCAGATATTGATTGATCGTCTTGGCCTTGGCAGGCGATTCGACGATCACGAGACTAGTGGCGATAACGGCGCTCCCTCATAGGCCCTGGCGGCGGCATATAGAGCCGACAGTGGCGACGGCAAGGTTAAGCACCCTGCTCTTTTCAACGCCCCCTCCACAACATATGAGGCTAGGCATGCCCATTGGCCTCATCTCCTCACCCTGGTTCTGGCTGGTCATTGGCTATTTGCTGGGTGCCATTCCCTTTGGCCTGATACTGACGAAGCTGGCCGGGAAGGGCGATGTGCGGAGCGTCGGTTCCGGCAATATCGGCGCCACCAACGTGCTGCGCGCCGGCGGCAAGGGGCTGGCGATCGCGACCTTGCTTCTGGATATCGGCAAGGGCGCGCTGGCCGTGTGGCTGGGCGGTGAATATGCCATGGGCGGAGAGATACTGGGCGGCATGGGCGCCTTTCTGGGGCACCTTTTCCCCTTCTGGCTGGCATTTCGCGGCGGTAAGGGCGTCGCCACCATGCTGGGCATCGCGCTCGCGCTGGGGTGGAAGATCGGTCTGGTGTTCGCGCTGGTATGGCTGGGGACGGCGCTTGCCACGCGATATTCTTCGCTGGCGGGCATCTTTGCCAGCCTGGCGGCGCCGCTGGTACCGCTGCTGGGCGGACGCTGGGATGCGGCACTGCTGCTGGGCGGCATGGCCATGCTCGTCATCGCAAAGCATGAGGCAAACATCCTGCGCCTGCGCGCGGGGACCGAATCGAAGATCGGCGCGAAAGAAGCCTGATGACATCAGGGGTGGAGCGGGAGCGGCTGGCCAAGCTGCGGCTGGCGCGTACCCCCCGCATTGGGCCCGTCACCTATCGGCAATTGATCGCGCGTTACGGCAGTGCGCATGCCGCGCTGGAGGCGCTGCCGCATCTGGCAAGGCGCGGCGGGCGCAGCCTGACACCCGCCAGCGCCGTCGATGCGGAGCGGGAAATGGAGCTGACCGCGCAGGCGGGCGCGCAGATGATCTTCGTCGGCGATCAGGACTATTCCGTGCCGCTTTCCGAAATCGAAAGCGCCCCGCCGGTAATCAGCGTGCGTGGCAATCCCGCCCTGATGGCCAAATCGTGCGTCGCGATGGTGGGCGCGCGCAACTCCTCCGCTGCCGCACGGCGGTTCACCCGCGAATTGGCGCAAGCCCTGTCGCAAGCGGGCATGGTGGTCGTGTCGGGGCTGGCGCGCGGCGTCGATGCAGAGGCGCATGTCGGCGCGCTGAACGGTGGGACGATCGGCGTGATCGCGGGCGGGATCGACGTCAAATGGCCGCGTGAAAATGACGCCCTGCACGAGGACCTGTATGCGCGCGGCCTGGTCATTGCAGAGCAGCCCTTCGGCATGGAACCGCGCGCCGCCCATTTCCCGCGCCGCAACCGCATCATCAGCGGCCTCAGCCGCGGTACCGTCGTCATGGAGGCCGCGCCGCGCTCCGGCAGCCTGATCACGGCCCGCATGGCCAATGAGCAGGGACGCGAGGTGATGGCAGTTCCCGGCTTTCCGCTCGACCCGCGCGCCCGGGGATGCAATGGTCTGATCCGGGACGGGGCAACCTTGGTGCAGTCGGTGGAGGACATCATCGAAACGCTGACGCCACTTGCGGATATCCCGCACGTCCGCGCGGGCCTTTTCGATTATATGGCGGCACCCGTCGAGGAGCCGGATGACGGCGCACGCGTGCAGATCGAATCGCTGCTGTCGCTGACCCCCGTTCCGGTCGACGAACTGGTACGCCTGGCGGGGATGCCGCCCGCCACGGTTGCGACAGTGCTTTTGGAACTGGAGCTGGCGGGACGCGTCCACCGCCATGCCGGCGCCCGGATTTCCCTGTCCAGTGAGTGACGCGCCCGACAGGCCGGAGGCGAGAGAGCGCCTGGATCCCGAACTGTTGTTGCGGGCCTATGCCGCCGGCGTTTTTCCGATGGCCGACAGTGCAGAGGATGACGATGTTTTCTGGGTGGAGCCGAAACTGCGCGGTATTCTGCCGCTGGACCATTTTCACCTGCCGCGCAGCGTCGCAAAGCTGCTGAGGCAGGACCGGTTCGAACATCGCGTCGACACCGCCTTTGGCGAGGTGGTCGGTGCCTGTGCCGCGCGGGATGAGGGCACCTGGATAAATGGCGACATTCGCGCCGCCTATGGGGAGCTGCATCGCGCCGGCCATGCCCATTCCGTCGAATGCTGGCAGGATGGTGAACTGGTGGGCGGCCTGTACGGTGTGCGCCTCCGCAGCGCCTTTTTCGGCGAAAGCATGTTCACTCGCGTATCGGGCGCGTCAAAGGCGGCGCTCGCCCATCTGGTTGCGCGGCTGCGTACCGGCGGTTTCACGCTGCTGGACACCCAGTTCCTGACCGACCATCTGGCGCGCTTTGGCGCGGCGGAGGTGCCGCGCGATGTGTACCGCACCTATCTGGCCTCGGCCCTGTCGACAGAGGCGGACTTCGATCAGTTGACGACGATGGTGTCGGGTCCGGTGTCCGGCCAGTCCATATTACAGGCGCTGACCCAGACATCATAATAGGGATGGTCGAAGCTGTTTAGTGACGGCGTATTGGCATAGAGCCATCCCGAAAATACCCGCGCCTTTTGCGCGCCGGGCCTGGGCTGATGGTCGATCTGCAGGAAACCGCCGATAAATTCCTGGTCCGCCCATGGCGGCGTTGCCTCGCAGGCACGCACATTGATCGTCAGACCGCGATAGGTAACCGCCTTGCCGGGATTGCTCTCGATCGTTTCGGTGGACTGGCTGACCTTGTCCAGAATGCCGATCGTCACCACGCGCTCAGCCATGGGCGTGGGGCCTTCCGCTGCTTCCGCCCCGGCCGGCGGTGCGGTCTGCGCTGTTGCAGGAGCCGCCAGAGACAGGGCGGCAAGAATCAGACTAGAGCGAATCATCTTCCAGCCCGTCACTCTCCGGCGCGCCGAAATCTTCCTCCAACACGCCGAACCCGCCGTCATCTGCGCCGCCGCCCGATCCCGATGAAGCCGCCGGTGCAGATTCGCCGCTATTGTTAATATAGCTGCCGATCAGGCCCAGCATGTCCACAGACCCCTGCGTATCGAGGATCTCGTCGCCGTCCCGTAACTCTTCGGTATCGCCGCCGGGCGTCAGTGCGATATAATTGCCGCCCAGAATGCCCTCCGACGTAATCGAGGCCGAGGAATCGGCCGGCAAATGATAGCGGTCGTCAATGGCAAGCTGCAGGCGCGCCCGGAACGGGAACTCCCCCTCCAGGCTCTGATCCACGACACTGCCGACGGTAATGCCGGAGACCCGCACGTCCGTGCCCTCCGCCACGCCTGCGGCATTTTCAAATAATGCCGCGATTTCATACATGTCCTCGCCCACCTGTGCGCTGGTCCGCTGATAGAAAACCAGCGCCGCAACGATAGCGATGAACAGAACGCCGGCGCCGATCAGCGCCTCGACGAGATTCTGCCGGAACAACTGGTTCACGCTGCATCCTCATCGGGTGACCAAGCCTCGTAATCGCCGGTGGTGCGCGGCCGTGCGGTGCCGAGCGTGGGCAGGCCGCCGGGGCGCACATAGGCTTGCGCGCTGCCGGTCAGGTTGGGCTGGTGCTGGCGCAACCAGGGCCGCCGCTCCGCCTGCGGGTCGGGCACCGCCTCCAGCGTGCGATGCAGCCAGCCATGCCATTCGGGCGGAACGCGGCTGGCTTCATTCTCTCCCGAATAGATTACCCAGCGGCGCTCTCGCATGCCGTTCTTCGCCGCCTTGCGATAATAGCGGTTGCCGGCCAGATCGGTGCCGACCATCTCTCCATTGCGAGAGGACCACAAGCGGGTGCCGAGGGTCGGACCGTCCCACCAGGTAAAGATTGATTTAAAAAGGCCCATTCACGGCCCCTTCTTGCTAGGCGAAACTGCGGAGCGATGCTTTAAGCCCGTATCGGGGGGACTTGGCAAGCGGCTGCGGCGGTTTCGCACCATCGGAAACCCGGCGCCGTCCTCTCGATCATTCCGGCAGAGTATAAATCACCTGATCGCCCGCCCGGGCGCCGATGCGTTCCGCCTCTCCACCGTTCAATTCCAGAACCGCCTTCACCGGCCCGCGCGACGGATAGGGCGTCGTCGACAGCGGAATGGTGTTGGACGCGACGCTTTCGATGCTGCCGTCGGGCGCAATGAAGATCATGTCGAGCGGAATGTATGTGTTCCTCATCCAGAAGGAGGCGCTGCGCGGCGGATCATAGGGGAACAGCATGCCCGCATCCGCGTCCATCTCCTGCCGGTACATCAGTCCCCGCGCCTGCTCTTCCGGCGTGATCGCCAGTTCGATGCGATATTCCCGGGTGCCCGAATCGGTGACGATCTGGAGAGGAATGGTGCCTGCGGACGCGTCGGCGGCGACGTCCGACCCGCCGGGCGACGACTGGCAGCCCCACAACAGTAACAGCATTAGGACGGCAACAAGGTGCCGACCGCACGAAAACCCGGTCACTCTGCGGCTTCTTTCCCCATGGTGGGAACGATCTGCCCGTCCCGCTGTCCCTGATAATAGTCATCATTGCCGTGATCAGCATCGGCAATGGCAGCGGCGAGAGGACCCTTGGCCCGTTCGACGATGCGGGCGACGACCAGTTGATCCGGTTCCAGATCCAGCAGGCCGCCCCGGCGCACGGTTTCCATGTGGATGAAAACATCCTTCGATGCGTCTTCCTGTCGCACCAGGAATCCATATCCCTTCAGCCGGTTAAACCATTTGACCTTGCACGGTTCGAACGGGCCGGCTTTTTCCAGCATTTTCAGCGGATCGTCATGATCGCGACTCGGACCGGCATCGGGATCGGGGCCGATTGCGGTGGAAAGGTCGATCGAGGTCAGCTTTACCGCCTGGCGCCCGCGGGGCCGTTCTGCGGCCAGGCATTCCACGGTCGCACCCTCCGGCAGCGCACGTCGGCCATGATCCTTCAGGCAGGAAAAGTGCACAAGAACGTCGCTACCGCCATCATCCGGCACGATAAATCCATATCCGCGAACGCTGTCGAACCATTTGACGGTTCCCGCGAGCTTGATAGTATCCTCGGCGCCGCCCTGTATCGACGCAGCACGATTCACCTCGTGGACTGCCTCCAATCCGTCCCCACTCACGTTCACAAATATGGTCCCCTGTGCAATTTCGTTACACCCAGAGGACAGTATAGCAACAAATCCTCTTCTCTTGAACCTTAACTATGATCTTAGTAGCGGACGGCTACGATCTCATTGGCCGCCTGAAGAAGGAGACGCGTGATGCAGATCACGGGACAACAGGAAATTTCCGCATCGCGGCAAGACGTTTGGGCGGCCTTGATGGATCCCGACACGCTGGCGCGTTGCATTGATGGGGTTGAATCGCTGACCCGGACCGAAGACGGATTTGCCGGGGAAATGAACGCGAAAGTCGGCCCGGTGCGCGCGAAGTTCAAAGGTGCCGTCGCCATTACCGAATCCGACCCGCCCAGCCGCTATGTGCTGGTGGGAGAGGGGAAAGGCGGCGTCGCGGGCTTCGCCAAGGGCAGCGCGGAAATCGACCTTGCCGAGCCTGCGCCGGGCACCACGCTTCTGACCTATACGGCATCGTCGCAGGTCGGCGGCAAGCTGGCGCAGCTCGGCGCGCGTCTGGTCGAGGGCGCGGCCAAAGGCTATGCTGAACGCTTCTTCGAGAATTTTCGGGCGGAAGTTGAGGGAGCCCAACCCGCGCCCGCCGCATCGCCCGCCCCCTCCCCCGGACCGTCCACAGCCGCGGAACCGGCCCCGGCGGAAATGGCCCCGCCATCTTCCGCCGCGTCAGCGCTTCGGCAGGCGCCGGGTACTGCGGAAGGCTCCAGCGCAGCTGGTGCGCCCAGCACCCCCGATGCCGAGGAGGCCGCACCCGTGGGCGCCGTCGACGCCAACGAGCCGTTCCGCGCATCCGGACGCGGCCTCGGCCCCGCGGGTTGGGCCTTGATCGTCGTTCTGATCGCCGCCGGGATCGTTGCCCTTCAATTCCTGTGAATGATATTTACCGGACCGCGCGAAGCTGGCTGAATGAGGGCCACCGCGTCGCCGTCGCAACAGTGACAAAGACCTGGGGATCCGCCCCGCGCGGTCAGGGGGCGCATCTGTTCATCCGCGACGACGGACTGTTCGAGGGATCGGTGAGCGGCGGCTGCGTCGAGGGGGACGTGGTGACGGAGGCGCTGTCCGCGCTCGACACAGAGGTGCCAAAGCGCCTGTCCTACGGCGTTGCCGATGCAAGGGCGTGGGAGGTGGGGCTGGCCTGCGGCGGACAGATAGAAATATTGGTGCAGCCGGTGGGCGCCCACGGCTTCGCCCGCGAATATCTGGACCGCATCATCTCCAGTCGGGACGCAGGCAAGATGCTGACGCTCTATACAGGCACTGACGGCGTCACCTCGGAACAGGCGGCGGAGGGCGCATTCGCGCGCAGCTATTCACCGCCTTTGACCCTGATGATCGTCGGTGCGGTGCACATTTCCCAGGCGCTGATCCCCATTGCGCGGACGCTCGGCTATGATGTGCGGGCGGTCGATCCACGCGGTAATTTTGCGAAGGGTGAGCGGTTCGCCGGCATCGACATCGACGATCGCTGGCCCGACGAGGCGCTGGCGGAATGGCGACCGGGCGCGGCCAGTGCCGTCGTCACGCTGACCCACGATCCGAAACTGGACGATCCGGCGCTGATCGCCGCGCTCCGCTCCGACGCCTTTTATATCGCTGCGCTGGGGTCCCGGCGCACGCATGCCGCGCGCGTGGAAAGATTGCTGGCAGAAGGATTTTCCGAGTCCGACATTGCCCGGATTAAGGGGCCGGCGGGCCTCGACATCGGTGCCGCCAACCCGCCGGAAATCGCACTGAGCGTGGCGGCGGAAATGGTCGCCACATGGCGATCCCGCCACTGAAGTGGACTTTGGAAACTTCCCTCTTGAGCGGTGCGAAGGTGCCGTGCTCGCGCATCGCCATGCCGGGCTGGCGAAGGGGACCGTCCTTTCGGCCGAAGATATCGACCAGGTTCGGCGCTCCGGCCTGGCGCATCTGCCGGTCGCCATTCCGGAACCCGGCGACATTGCGGAAGATGAAGCCGCCAGCGGGCTCGCGGCGATCCTTGCCAGCGACACCGTAACAGCCGATCCCGCCCGGCACGGGCGTGTGAACCTGCGCGCCGCCGGGGACGGCGTGGTACGGATCAGCCGCGACAGCATCGATGCGGTCAATGCAATTGCCGAGCCCATCACGCTCGGTGCGCTGGCCGATTGGCAACGCGTCCGGCGCGGCGACATCGTCGCCACGGTCAAGATCATTCCGTTTTTCGTTGCGAGCGACCTGGTTGCAGAGGCGGCCCGCGCCGCCGCGCCGCTGCATGTTGCGCCTTTTGCATCGACAGACGTGCTGCTGATTCAAACGCGGCTGGCGGAGACGGCAGAGAAAATGCTGCTGAAGACCGCGAAGGTTACTCAGGCGCGCGTCGAATCGCTGGGCGGGCATATGCGAGAGGCGGCCCGTCCCGCGCACGACGTCGTGGCACTGGCCGATATGCTAAAGACGGCGCATGCCGACCTGATCCTGATCGCCGGCGCCTCTGCGACATCCGACCGGCGCGACGTCATTCCCGCCGCACTGGAGGCTGCGGGCGGCAGGGTGGAGCGGCTGGGCATGCCGGTCGATCCGGGCAATCTGCTGCTGTTGGGCAGCATGGACGGGCGCCCGGTCATCGGCCTGCCCGGCTGCGCGCGAAGCCCGAAGCGGAATGGATTTGACATGGTGCTGGAACGTATCTTCGCGGGCCTCGCCGTAACGGCAGAGGACATTGCGCGCATGGGCATTGGCGGCGTCCTGGCCGAGGTCGAACGGCCCGATCCGAGAGAGGCGGCGCCGGATCGCGCCGTGCGTACCGTCGGCGCCCTGATCCTCGCCGCAGGGCGTTCGACGCGCATGGGCACCAACAAGCTGATCGCGCCGCTGGCAGAGGGTACGGTGGTGGGGAAGACGGTCGCTGCGGCGCAATCGGCCGATCTGCCGCTGCTCGTCGTGACCGGTCACGAGGCGGAAAGCACACGCGCGGCGCTGCCCGCCGACATCACCTATGTCCATGCCGACGCCTATGCCGACGGCATGGGCGCATCCCTGGCGGCCGGAATCAGGGCGCTGCCACCGGAATGGGATGCCGTCATCATCATGCTGGGCGACATGCCGCTGGTCGAACCGGAATTGCTGCGCAGCATGATTGCCGCGGCAAGGGACAGCTCCACGATCGTCACGCCGGTGCGTGACGGGCGGCGCGGCAATCCGGTGCTGTGGGGCCGCGACCATTTCGCTGCCCTGGCCGGTATTGAGGGCGATTTCGGCGGCAAGACCTTATTGGCGCAGCGGCAGGAACATATTGCCGACGTAGAGGCCCCGTCCGATGCGATCTTTCTGGACTGCGATACGCCGGAAGCGCTGGAGCGCGTCAGGAAAATCGCTGCAGGGAAGGGGACCGACCCTGCCAAGGATGCCCCCAGCTAGGCTGCAAGGCCCCCTGGCCAGCACCCTGTCCCTGCCCATCGTGCGCGACTGCGCCGGACCGACAGGCAATGCGCGTTAGGGGCGCGTCGGAAACCAGCACTCAGCCTTCGACATTCGGTCGCCGGGGCCCTACATTCAGGGCATGTCGGAATTCGCGCTTGAACCCACACCCCCCGCTGGCCCGAAGGCGGAATACCGCGTTCTTGCCCGTAAATACCGGCCGACGAAATTTGCCGACCTGATCGGTCAGGACGCGATGGTACGGACGCTTGGGAATGCCATCGCGAAGGACAGGATCGCCCACGCCTTTCTGATGACAGGGGTACGCGGCGTCGGAAAGACCTCCACCGCCCGCCTGATCGCAAAGGCGCTGAACTGTGTTGGGCCGGACGGCACGGGCGGGCCGACGATCGACCCATGCGGCGTCTGCGAACCCTGCAAGGCGATCACCGACGGGCGCTTCATCGACGTGGTGGAAATGGACGCCGCATCGCATACCGGCGTCGACGACATGCGCGACGTGATCGATTCGGTGCGCTACGCCGCCGTGTCGGGCCGCTACAAGATCCACATCATCGACGAAGTCCACATGCTGTCGAAAAGCGCGTTCAACGCGCTGTTGAAGACGCTGGAGGAACCGCCGGACCATGTGAAGTTCATCTTCGCTACCACAGAGCTGAACAAGGTTCCGGTGACGGTCCTGTCCCGGACGCAGCGTTTCGACCTGAAGCGTATCCCGTCGGACCTGCTGGTCGAACATTTCGCCAGCATCGCGGAAAAGGAGAACGTCGCGATAGAGGCGGATGCCATCCGCCTGATCGCCGCCGCTGCGGAAGGCTCCGTCCGCGATGGCCTGTCGCTTCTGGATCAGGCGATTGCGCACGGTGCGGGCGAAATCAGCGCAGAGGCGGTCCGCGCCATGCTGGGCCTCAGCGACCGGGGCCGCACGCGTGCGCTGCTGGCGGCTGTACTGACCGGCGATGCACAGGCCGCATTAAAGGAACTGAACGAGCAATATGTGCTGGGCGTCGCCCCGGACATGGCGATCGAGGCGCTGCTGGAAACGGTGCACGCCATCACCCGCGTTCAGGTTGGTGCCGAAGTGGACCTGGTCATGTCCGCCGAAGGGCACAAGCAGATTGGCGAATGGGCCGAGGCGATGAGCGCGGCAACCCTGCACCGCTTCTGGCAATTGCTGCTGAAGGGGCTGGAGGAGGTAAAGCGCGGCACCATGGCGCTGCAGACGGCGGAAATGGTGTTGCTGCGGCTGATCCACGCGGCCGGCATGCCCGATCCGGGCGCGCTGCTGCAGGCGCTGGAGTCAAAATCGGTGGATGTGCCGCTGGTACGTTCGGAGCCGCCCTTGCCCCAATCGCGGCAGGAATCGCGTACTGAGCCGGTTACGGGAGAGAACCGTTCCGGACCGGTCGCAGACGGGAACATGCACAGCCGCGACGTTCCGCCCCCCATCGACAATGTCTCCACCCTCCAGCGCGCGCCCTTGACGAAGGAGGCGCCGGGCGCACCGCCTGCGCAGGCGGGCCCGTCCTCGTTCGGCGAGGTGATGGCCCATGTCGAGGAGCAGGTGGAGCCGGAGCTGCTTATCTGGCTGGACCAGCGGGCGGGCCTGGTCAGTTTCGCGCCGGACCGCATCGTCCTCAGCGGGCGGCGTGCATCGGATCGCGATCCCGAGTTCGCGACCTTGAAGCGCCTGATGGCGGACAAATATGGCAATGCAGTCGACCTGCAGTTCGACGCCAGCGCCGCCGACCGGGCGAGAACCGGCCAGCAAATGGAGGAGGACCAGGCGCGCGAGCGGGAGACCCGCGTGCGGACCGACCCCAATTTCATCCGGGCGCTGGCAGCGTTTCCGGACGCCGAACTGATCGACTATGATATAGATGACACGGCCGCGGTGACGGCCAGGGAACAAAGGACAGCCCGATGAAATCCATGGAAGAAATCATGCGCGCCGCGCAGAACGTACAGGAACAGCTGGCGCAGGCGCAGGCAAAGCTGGACGATATCGAGGTCGAGGGGCAGTCGGGCGGCGGTCTGATCACCGTCCGCGCCACGGCGAAGGGCCGCATCGTCAAGGTCGACATCGACCCCTCCCTACTGGTGCCCGACGACAAGGAAATGCTGGAGGACCTTGTCGCGGCGGCGTTCAACGACGCAAAGACGAAGGCGGATGCCGCCGGTCAGGCAGAGATGGAGAAAATGTCCAGTTCCCTGCCGCTGCCGCCGGGATTCAAGCTGCCGTTCTAGGGCGCGCGCATAGGGCTGGCGGCGGCATAGGCCCGGTGCCCTTTTCGTCGGGCGGTCTTTAGCTGCGACAGCGGAAGAAATTGGGCGGTTGGTACAGACATTCCGCGACCTGCCCCCCGCGCGAGAACCGCACATTGGTGGCCCCGCCCGGGTTTGCCAGCGCGCGCTGTAGCCCGGCAACCGTCGTTACCGCGTCGCCATTGATCGCCAGAATCAGATCGCCGGTCCGGACGAAATTCAGCCGGGCAGCGGGTGCAGCGCGGGTCAGACCCGTCACGATGATGCCCGATTCCGGGACGCCATTGCCAATTTCGCTGGCTAGCCGCGGGCTGAGATTCGCGACGCGGATGCCGGTCAGGATATGTTCGCCGTTCAGCAGCGTCTCGTCGCGCGGCGGCGTTTCGGGCGGCTCGACCAGGCGCACGGACAGCCGCTGTTCGCCATCGTCGCGCAGGACGGTGATGGGCACGCTTTCACCGAGGGGACGGCTGCCCGCCAGATACCGCAGCGTGCCGGGGTCCGTTGCCGCCTGTCCATCGACAGCGATGATGACGTCGCCAACGCGCAGGCCGGCGCGCTGGGCGGGACCGCCCTCGCTGATCTCCCGAACCAGAACGCCGGATGGCCGATCGAGGCCCAGACTGCCGGCGAGTTCCCGCGTCACTGCCTGCGTTTGCGCGCCGAGCCAGGGGCGGACGACACGGCCGGTCTTCGCGCCTGCCAGGAATTGGCGGACCATGTTGACGGGAATGGCAAAACCAATGCCGTTGGAGCCGCCGGACCGCGAATAAATCGCGGTATTTACGCCCACCAGGCTGCCATCCATCGAGATCAGCGCACCCCCGGAATTGCCCGGATTGATGGCCGCGTCGGTCTGCAGGAAGAATTGATAGTCGGAAATGCCGACACCAGTGCGCGCGACGGCGGACACGATGCCACTGGTCACCGTCTGGCCCACGCCAAAGGGATTGCCGATCGCGACGACGATATCGCCGACTTCCGTCCGCTCCGAATCGCCCAGATTGACGGTGGGCAGGGCAACGCCGCCCGTATCCACCTGCAACAGCGCCAGATCCAACTGGGCGTCAGCGAACAGCAGCTTCGCCGGAAATTCGCGCCGGTCCGTCAGGGCGACGAGGATCTGATCGGCGCCCTCCACGACATGGTTATTGGTAACGATCAGCCCATCCTCCCCGACGATAACGCCGGACCCCAGCGATTGCTGCGTGCGCGGCGGCGCCGACATGCGGCCACGGCCAAAGAACTGGTCGAAAAAAGGATTTCCCGTGCGCGAGCCAGGGACCGTGCGCGCCGAATAGACATTGACGACGGCCGGCGCGACCTCCTGCACCAAGGGCGCGTAGGACAGCAGCACTTCTTCCTGGCTACCGGGCAAGCGCCGTGCCTTGCCCAGGGTATCGGCGCCGTCCTCGACAACGTCGGCAATCTGCTGGGCGACCGCCTGAGGACGCGACTGGTTCCATGCAAAGGCAAAGGCGATTCCCGCCATCAGGCCGCAAATCAGGGTGAGAAGGCGTCCGGTTTTCATCATGCCGTTACGTTAGCGGGAACCCTGTTTCCCACGAAAGGAGAAACTTCGCTGGCGGGGACTTCGTGGCGGCTCAGATCAGACGCGCGCTGTGGCCCCCATCGACGGAAATATGCGTGCCTGTGGTAAAGGCCGCTTCGTCGCTGGCCAGATAGACGATCGCGCCGTCCAGTTCGTGTGGGGTTCCAAATCGGCCCGCCGGGGTCCGGCGGATGTAACGCTGGCCACGCTCGCTTTCCTCGAACTCCGTCGTCATCTCTGACGTGAAATAGCCGGGACATACGCAATTGGCGCGAATGCCGCGCGGCTGCAGTTCTATGGCGATGGCGCGGGTCATGTGAAGAACCGCCGCCTTGGTCGCGCAGTAGAGCGTCTGGCCCGGCAGGACGCCAAGGGCGAGCATCGACGCGACATTGATGATGGCCCCACCATGGTCGCGCGCAACGGCAAGACGCGCAAAATCGCGGCTGACGCGCCACACGCCCTTTACATTGACATTGAAATGTTCGTCGAAATCGTCGCGCCCGCTTTCAAGGAAGGGCACCACTTTCCCGATGCCCGCCGAATTGACGAGAATGTCCAGCCTGTCGGTCAGATCCTCGATACGGGCAAAGGCCTCAGCCACATTTTCCCGATCCGTTACGTCCATGCCAATGGCATGCGCGGTTCCGCCAGAAGCCTCGATTTCGCTGACCAGGTCGTTCAGCCGATCCTCGCGACGGGCGCCGACGATCAGGGTCGCCCCCTCACGCGCCATGGCAAGCGCGGCACTGCGGCCCAGCCCAGAGGAAGCGCCGGATACGAGTGCTGTCTTGCCCTTCAGGCGGTCGGTCATCTGAAGCCTCCATCAAACCAGTTCACGCGCCAAGCGCCGGGGTTGCGCAGGCGATAGCAGGTGCTGGAAACACATGCCCCTAGCGAAACCCAGTGGTTACGGGAGGGCCGCCCGAAGGCATGTCGCCCTTCCCGCTTTTCTTAATCGGCAGGGCGCAGTAGGGTTTTCGATTAGAGGGTACGGTCGGCGCGGAGACGGCCGCCCGCGCGTTACACAGGTAAACAGGGGGAGTTAGCCCAAATGCCGAACATGTCCGCCGGCTCGTCAGCGGGGCTGCCGCCCACCGATAGTGCAGGCACTTTCTTCGGACACCCCAAGGGTCTGTTTGTCCTGTTCTTTGCCGAAATGTGGGAGCGTTTCTCATATTACGGTATGCGTGCGCTGCTGATCTTCTATCTGGTCAAGCATTGGGCATTTTCCGACAGCGAAGGGTCCGTGATCTACGGTGCCTATACCGCACTTGTTTACATCACCCCCGTCGTCGGCGGCTATCTGGCCGACAGATATCTGGGGCAGCGAAAAGCGGTCACCTATGGCGCGATCCTGTTGACCCTGGGCCACTTCCTAATGGCGTTCGAGGGCGATGGCGCGCTGGGACAGGCCAATCCGATGATGCCGATATTCTGGCTGGCACTGGCGCTGATCATCGTCGGCACAGGTTTTCTAAAGGCGAATATTTCCGTGATCGTCGGCCAGCTTTATACGCGCACCGACATTCGCCGTGATCCGGCATACACGATTTTCTACATCGGCATTAATCTCGGCGCCGCTTTGGGATCTTTGCTGTGCGGCTATATCGGCGAGACCTATAGCTGGGCCTATGGCTTTGGTCTGGCGGGATTCGGTATGCTGGCCGGCCTGCTCGTCTTCATCCGTGGCAAACCATTGCTGCTCGGCCGCGGAGAGGCCAAGGATCCTGCCCGCCTGAAGGAAAAGGTGGCCGGGCTGAACCTCGAATGGTGGATGTACCTGGCCGGGCTGGGAATGGTGGCACTTTGCTGGCTGGCCATCCAGAACCAGTCGCTGGTCGGCTATATGCTGGGCGGATTCGGCGGCGCGCTGGTCCTCTATGTCATCTTCATCGCGGTCGCGAAGCTGCCGGCGCATGACCGCGACCGGATTTTCGCGGCGCTGTTCCTGATCCTGACGTCGATCATCTTCTGGGCACTGTTCGAGCAGGCTGGATCCTCGCTGAACCTGTTCACCGACCGGCATGTCGACCGCGGCGGGGTACCCGCCTCGGTCTTTCAGTCGATCAATGCCATTTACATCATCCTGTTGGGCCCAGTCTTTGCGATCCTGTGGACCTGGCTGGGTCGCCACCGGCGCGAACCGTCTACGCCGCTGAAATTCGGCATGGGCGTGGTGCAGGTGGGGCTGGGCTTTCTCGTGCTGGTATGGGGCGCCGAATGGGTCGGCGTCGACGTGCCGACACCGGTCATTTTCATCTTTCTGGTCTATCTGTTCCACACGACCGGCGAGCTGTGCCTGTCACCGGTCGGCCTAAGCGCCATGAACCGTCTGGCACCGGTGCACATGGCCAGCCTGATCATGGGCACCTGGTTCTTTGCTTCGGCCACCGGCAATTTCGCCGCCGGGCTGATCGCGTCCGCAACGGGTGGCGAAGGACTGGAGGGCGCGGAAGCGGGCAAGACCGTCGTGCTGGACGTCTATCAGACGGTGGGCGTGTTCGCGATGGGCGTCGGCGTTGCCGTCATGATCGTCTCACCTCTCATCAAGAAGCTGATGCATCTCGACACGCTGACCGACGATGACGTCGACCACAGCCTTGCAGGCCAGCAGGAGCTCGCGGAACCACAGGCAGCAGGTATGGACCCAAGACCGGAGCAGAAACCACGTGCATAAGCTTCTCCCCCTGACCGCCGCCATCGCGCTGGCGGCCTGTGCCACGACGTCCGGCGATTCGCCTGCGGGAAGCTCTGCCGCCGCGTCCGACCTGCCGGCGGCCCGCGCGGACAATCCCTACCCATCGGCCTATGCGCCCTATGCCGCCCGCACCACCCTGATCGAAAACGCGAATATCTACGACGGCGCAGGCGGCAGGATCATGGGGGGAATGGTCCTGATGCAGGACGGCAGGATCGCCGCGATCGGACAGGATCTGACCGCGCCTGCCGATGCGGAACGGATTGACGCCGCCGGTAAATGGGTCACGCCAGGTATCATCGACATTCATTCCCATCTGGGCAATTACGCGTCCCCCGGTGTCGATGCGCACAGCGACGGCAATGAAGTAACCGGCCCCGTGACGGCGGAGGTTCATGCCGAACATGGCGTCTGGCCGCAGGATCCGGGGTTTACCCGCGCACTTGCCGCAGGCGTCACCACGCTGCACGTTCTGCCCGGATCCGCCAATCTGTTCGGCGGGCGCGGCGTCACGCTGAGAAACGTGCCCGCGCGGTCGGTGCAGGAAATGAAGTTTCCAAACGCCCCCTACAGCCTGAAAATGGCCTGCGGCGAGAACCCTAAGCGGGTGTACGGCAGCAAGGGCCGGATGCCTGGCAGCCGGATGGGCAATTTCGCGCTGTACCGCATGACCTGGCAAAAGGCGGTGGAATATGACCGTCAATGGGACGCCTGGGACGAGAAGGTGGAGGACGGCACCGCCAAGGCGAAGGACATGCCGAAACGCGACCTTCAGCTCGATGCGCTGCGCGGTGTTCTGGACGGCGAAATCCTGGTGCAGAATCATTGCTATCGCGCCGATGAAATGGCGCTGATCCTCGATCTGGCCAAGGAATTCGGCTATAAGGTCAGCGCGTTTCACCACGCGGTCGAAGCCTACAAGATTGCCGACCTGCTGAAGGAAACCGGCACCTGCGCGGCGATGTGGGCGGACTGGTGGGGCTTCAAGATGGAAAGCTATGACGGCATCCGCGAAAACATCCCCTTCGTTCATGCGGCGGGCGCCTGTGCCATCACCCATTCGGACGACGATATCGGCATTCAGCGGCTGAATCAGGAAACCGCCAAGGCACTAGCCGACGGCAATCGCGCCGGGCTGGACATTTCCCACGAAACCGCATGGACGTGGGTCGGCATCAACCCCGCAAGGGCGCTGGGCATCGACAAGGAAATCGGCAGCCTGGAAGTGGGCAAGCGCGCCGACGTCGTCCTGTGGAACGGCGAACCGTTGAGCGTCTATGCCCGCCCGGAGCAGGTCTGGATCGACGGCGCCCTGCTGTACGACGTCAATACCGGCCTGCGCCCGGTCAGCGATTTTGAACTGGGCCAGCCCGGTGAAGGAGACCCGAAATGAGCCGGAATCTGGCAGCCAAGGGTGCGGCCGTCATCATGCTGGCGGGCGCGGCACTGGGGTTTTCCGCCACGGCCTTCGCGCAGTCCTTTACGATCACCAATGCCCGCCTGATCGATGGAACGGGCGGCGCGGAACAGGCGAACGTCACCATCACCGTGCGCGATGGACGCGTGGCAGATGTTGGCACCGGCGCTGCGCCGGCAGGGATGGAAACAATCGACGCCGCCGGCGCCTATGTCACCCCCGGCATCGTCGCGGCAGCAAGCCAGCTGGGCATCGTGGAGGTAAATGGCGTTGCGCCCACCAACGACGTCTCTGCCAGCCGCAGCCCCTATTCCGCATCGCTGGATGTCGCCGATGCGCTGAATCCTGCATCGGCCGCCATTGGTGTGGCGCGGATCGAGGGCGTAACCCGCGCTGCCGTGCAGCCAGGCGCGGGCGGGGATTTGTTCGGCGGAATTGGCAGGCCGATCACGCTGGCTGCCGACAGGGCGGACATGACCGTCCCCGGCACCGCCTTTCAGGTGATCCAGTTGGGCGAGACCGGGGCAGCAAGAGCGGGCGGCAGTCGCGCCGCGGCCTTTGCGCGTCTGGATGACGCCCTGGCCGAGGCTCGCGCATTTTCCCGCAATCCCGATGGTTACAGCTTTGGCCGCAGCGAGGATTCGCTGCTGACGCGGGCCGATGCGGAGGCGCTGGTCGAAGTTCTGGAGGGTCGCACCGCTGCCCTGTTCCAGGTCGACCGTGCCAGCGACATACGTCGTGTCCTGGCGCTGCGGAGCGACTATCCGCAGATGAAGATGATCCTGGTCGGCGTTGCGGAGGGGTGGCTGGTCGCGGACGAACTGGCGCAGGCAGGGGTGCCCGTCATCGCCGTTCCGATGCAGAATTTGCCCAGCCGGTTCGAAACGTTGGGCGCGACCCAGTCGAATATCGGACGCATGGTCGCAGCCGGGGTGAAGGTCGCAGTCGCCGATGTCGGCAGCCCCTCCATCAGCCCGCAACTGCCACAGCAGGCGGGGCAATTGGTGGCGCAGGCACGCATCCCCGGCGCAACCGGCCTGACGCACGAGCAGGCCATCGCCGCCATTACCAGCGTCCCCGCCGATATGTTCGGGATGAGGGGTGCGGGCCGCATCACGCCGGGTTCGCTGGCCGACATCGTCATCTGGTCGGGCGATCCGCTAGAAACAGCCAGCGCCCCTACTGCCATCTGGATCGAGGGCGTGGAGCAGCCGATGGACAGCCGGCAAAGCCGTCTGGCGGACCGTTATAATCCGACCAAGGCCCCAACCGGACTGCCCCGGCAATATTCGCGCAGCCGCTAGACGCTAAACCTTGCGACGGCGACGCAGGGTGCCCACCAAAGCCAGTCCGGCGACAAACAGACCGACCGCAGCCGGTGCCGGTACGGCGACGGCGGTGCTGGAAACATTGCCAATACCGGCAAGGTGACGCGAAGGCTGCGCGACATCTTCGAAGGGCGGCAGATCGCCAATGGGAAGGGCCGCAGACGGTCCGCCTTCGATCGGCGTCAGCAAATCTGCCGCGGTCGTTACGACATGCGGCCCACGCACCAGTTCGACCCTGCCCGCCGCCGCCGTCAGGGCGTTTTCGTGCAGCTCTATCTCTACATCGGTACGATTTTCGATGAACGTGTTGGTGCCGGAGGCGCGATAATTGGTGAAGCTGTTATTGCCGATAAAGACGAACCCATCGGGATTGACGAATTGCCCGCCCTTGTAGCGTTCAAAGCCATAGGCAATGGCAGTGTTGGAGGGGCTGTTCGCCCCCTTGATAAGTTCCGAATCCTCAACGACCAGCTGTCCGCCCTCCGGCACGTCGATCAAATAACTGGAGGTTCCCTGACGACCGTCCAGCGTCACGTCGCGGATGGTCGTGCGAAGCGCGCGCGATTTGACCAGATGCCCTGTTACGTTCTTTGAAAAGGTGGAATCCTCGACCACCAGTTCCCCGATGCTGTTGCCGACATAAAGACCATGGGTCAGAACGCCCGACCCGCCGGGGCTGTAGAAATCGTGGAATTGTGAATTCCGCACGGTCAAGGTGCTCTCGGGATCGCTGGAACCGACGAGAATGCCGTGCTCCGCCTTGCCGAAGCTGCTGTTCAGCACCGTCAGATTGCGGCCCTGCATACGGATGCCGGCGCCGTTCTGATCCCGCACGAAGGCATTCTGGAAACGCAGACCGTCGATCGTGATGTTCTGGCCATCCGTGACGAACAGGGCCTTTCCGGCAACAGTACCGCCCGACACAATGACGCTGCCCGCCGCCGCGCCGGGCGCTGTGCGGATGAGGAGGTTGTCGGCATTCCATTGCGCCCCTTGGGTATAGGTGCCCGCATCAATCTCAATAACGTCTCCCGCGCGGGCGGCACTGGCGGCCGCAGGCAAGGTTTTCAGCGCGCGGGTCGGCCCGACCTGCAGGGTGGCCGCCTGCGCGGCGAAAGGCAGCAATATTGTAACGGTACATGAAATCAGGGTTTTGCGGCCCATCCGAACTCTCCAAACAAAAAACAGTTCGCCCCCCGGCAGCAGCAGCGCCGACACCCGGCCAGACCGCTATTGAGAGGGTCAATCGGCGAAATATGTCACGGCGTACATAGCCGCGCGACGAACTGTGGGGCGTATCCGACGTTACGCCGCCGCCACTTTCATGCGGCGCGCCGATCTGGCAGAAGCGTGGCATGGATATTCGAAAGCTGGACGGCGCCGCCTCGGCCGCGCCGCAAATCACGCCCGCCGACATTGCCGAAATCAAGGCGGCAGGATTTCGCGGCCTGATTAATAACAGGCCCGATCACGAGGATAAGGGGCAGCCCACCAATGCGGAAATCGCCGCGGCGGCGGCGGACGCCGGCCTGAGCTATGCCCATGTGCCGCTGGGGCGCGAGCCGATGACCGAAGCGCTGGTGAAGGATATGCGCGAGGCGCTGAACCGGGTGGGAGAGCCCGCCCTGATGTTCTGCCGTTCGGGTACGCGGTCCACGACGCTGTGGGCGCTGGCGGAAGCCGGTGAAGGGCGCGACGTCGACGAAATCATCAAGCTGGCGGCAGATGCAGGCTATGATTTGGCGCCGATGCGCAACACGCTGGAGACGCTCGCGAAGCGGTGAGCGGGGCGGACGCTGGCGTAGACATGAGCGAGGCCGCGAACATGGAGGGACGCCTGTCGATCGGCCGAGGCCTGTCGATCGGCGAGGATGAGCTGAAGGAAAGCTTCGTCCGTGCCTCTGGCCCGGGTGGGCAGAACGTCAACAAGGTATCGACCGCCATCTCGCTGCGCTTCGACCTGACCGCATCAGCGCTGCCTGAACCCGTGAAACGCCGCGCCGCCAGTGCCGCCGGCCAGCGCCTGACCAAGGCGGGCGAGATCGTCATGCGCGCCGATACGCACCGCACGCTGGCGGCCAATCGGGAGGCCGCGCGTGCACGTCTGCTGGCGCTGCTGACCGAGGCCGCAATCCCTCCGCGGTTCCGGGTGAAGACGAAACCCAGCCGGTCCGCACGGGCGAAGCGGGTTGACCGAAAGGTGGTACGGGGCCGGAAAAAGGCTCTGCGACAGCGGCCCCCCGGGGACGAATGAAACCGGCGGCGGTGCCAGCCACTTCATGACATAAAAAAGGGGCCGGGCAGCTGTTGCCGCCCGGCCCCCGTTTTTCAGCAGTATCGGACCCTAGTAGTTGTAGGCCCGTTCGCCATGTTCCGCGAGGTCGAGACCTTCGCGTTCCGCCTCTGCGGTGACCCGGCCACCGGTGACGGCCTTGGCGATGAAGGCGGCGATTGCGGTACCGACCGCAGCCCAGACGATGGCCACCAGGACGGCAACGATCTGGATGCCCACCTGCGAACCCATGGCGGTGGAGCCATCGCCCGGCCCGCCGATGAAGGGCTGGTAGACAATGCCCGTACCGATGGCGCCGACGATGCCGCCGACCCCGTGAATGCCAAAGGCGTCCAGCGAGTCGTCGAAGCCCATCTTCGGCTTCAGTACACTGACCACGAAGAAGCAGACGATCGAGGCAGCGGCGCCGAGGATTATGGCACCGAACGGTCCGCTATTGCCCGCCGCCGGGGTGACGGCGACCAGACCGGCAATGACGCCGGAGCAGAAACCGAGCGCAGAGCCCTTGCGACCGGTAAGCTTCTCCGTGAGCATCCAGAACAGGCCACCCGCAGCCGTCGCGACGAAGGTGTTGATCATCGCCAGGCCGGCAAAGCCGTCCGCCTCAAGCTCCGATCCGGCGTTGAAGCCGAACCAGCCCACCCACAGAAGACCGGTACCGATCATCGTCATGGTCAGGGAGTGCGGCGGCATCCGCTCGGACGGATAACCAGCGCGCTTGCCGAAGATCAGAGCAGCGACCAGCGCCGACACACCGGCATTGATGTGTACGACCGTGCCGCCCGCAAAATCGAGCGCGCCCATTTCGAACAACAGGCCGCCGCCCGCCCACACCATGTGCGCGATGGGGAAATAGGTGATCGTCAGCCAGATGACCGTGAAAACCATGACGGCGGAGAACTTCGTACGCTCCACGATGCCGCCCAGAACCAGCGCGGCGGTGATCGCGGCAAAGGTCATCTGGAAGGAAATGAAGACATATTCCGAAATCACTTCGTCAGAGAAGGTCGCCGCCGTCGAATCCGGCGTGACTCCCACGAGGAAGAACTTGCCCCACGAAACGAAGGAATTCCCCTCTGGACCGAAGGCCATGCCATAGCCCCACATGACCCAGACCAGCATGGCGAGTGCCGCGACGGCCCCAACCTGCGTCATCGTCGACAGCATGTTCTTTGTGCGGACGAGGCCGCCATAGAACAGGGCGAGGCCGGGAATGATCATCAGAAGGACGAGGATCGTTGCCGTCATCATCCATGCATTATTGCCAGGATTCGGCACGGCGACGGTTTCGGCCGCGGGCGCAATGGCGGCGACCCCCTCCTGCGCCCAGGCCGGAAGAGCGGCGAACGCCCCCAGGGCCAGCGCGGTTGCTGAGCGAATTGTTCGTGTCATGAAATTTCCCCCTTTTAGCCTAGAGCGCGGTTTCGGCGGTCTCGCCGGTGCGAATACGCAGCGCGCCCTCCACATCCAACGTGAAGATCTTGCCGTCGCCGATGGAGCCGGTGTTCGCGACCTGTGCGATGGTTTCGACCACGCGCGGTGCCAGATCGGTGGGTGCCACGATCTCCAGCTTCAGCTTTGGCACCATGGTCACCTGATATTCGGCGCCTCGATACACCTCGGTATGACCTTTTTGACGGCCGTACCCCTTCACCTCCGATACGGTCAGCCCTGCGATCCCGACGCCTTCCAGCGCCTCTCGGACCTCATCGAGCTTGAACGGCTTGATGATCGCGATGATGAGTTTCACGGATGCACCCCCTTTTCGTGCTGGTTGTTGACGAATGGGGAGAAGGCCAGCACGAACCATGCCAGTTCCACCAACTGCGCTGCACCGCAGCAAAACCGGTCCCGAACGCGTTCACAATTGATTAGGGAATTGGCAGACAAAAATTTGTGCACAAGAATCGGGCATTTTACGCCCTCTGGCAGTGCTCTCTTCACAATCGGCCTTTGCGCCCCTACAGGCGTCCCCCATGGCACGCATCGTTATGAAATTCGGCGGCACATCCATGGCCGGGCTGGAGCGCATCCGCGCCGCAGCCGAACGTGTGAAGCGAGAGGCCGAGGCCGGCAATGAAGTTGCCGTCGTCGTTTCGGCGATGGCGGGGGAAACCGACCGGCTGGTGAATTTCTGCCGAGAGGCAGCACCGCTGCACGATTCGTCGGAATATGACGTCGTCGTCTCCTCCGGCGAACAGGTCACGGCGGGACTGCTGGCGATCGTCCTGCAATCCATGGGGCTGCAGGCGCGGTCCTGGCTGGGCTGGCAGATGCCGCTCCATACATCGCCTACCCACGCTGCTGCGCGTATTCGCGGCATGGCGACGGAGCGCGTGGTGGAATCCATGCAGGCCGGCGTCATCGCGACAATCCCGGGCTTTCAGGGGCTGGCGGAAACCGGCCGCGTCACCACACTGGGCCGGGGCGGCTCCGACACCAGCGCCGTTGCGGTCGCCGCCGCGCTGAAGGCGGATCGCTGCGACATTTATACCGATGTCGACGGCGTCTATACCACCGACCCGCGCATCGTTCCGCGTGCGCGGAAACTTGAAAAGATCACCTTCGAGGAAATGCTGGAACTTGCCTCCGTCGGGGCCAAGGTCCTGCAGACGCGCTCCGTAGAGCTTGCCATGAAGGAAAAGGTGAAGCTGCGCGTGCTGTCCAGTTTCCGGGACGCGCCGGGCACCGACATCGTATCAGAAGAAGAAATCGGACATCTAATGGAAGACCAGCTGATCACCGGCATCGCCTATAGCCGCGACGAGGCGGAGGTGACGCTGACCCGCGTTGCCGACAAGCCCGGAGCGGTCGCGGCGATCTTCAAGCCGCTCGCCAAGCACGAAGTCAATGTCGACATGATCATCCAGAACATTGCCGACGCAGAGGGGCGCACCGACGTAACCTTCACCATCGCGCGTTCGGAGATTCCGCGCGTCATGGAGATGCTGGCGGCCGCGCGCGAAGAGATCGGCTATGAAAATCTGAGCTATGACGACAAGGTGTCGAAGCTGTCCGTCGTCGGCGTCGGCATGAAGAGCCATACGGGCGTCGCATCGACCATGTTCTCCGCCCTTGGCGAACGCGGCATCAACATCGCGTCGATCAGCACCTCCGAAATCAAGATCAGCGTCCTGATCGCAGAGGAATATATCGAGCTGGCCGTCCGCGTGCTGCATTCGGCCTATGGCCTCGATTCGCCGGACGTGGACGAAACGGCGTGAGCCACCCGCACCTCGATGCCGCAATGAAGCGCGGCACGGAGTTTCTGGGTTCCCGCTATGCCATCATGGGCGGGGCGATGTCCTGGGTGTCTGAACGCAATCTGGTGTCGGCAATTTCCAATGCAGGCGGTTTCGGCATGATCGCCTGCGGTGCGATGGACCCGTCCATGCTGGAAAAGGAAATCGCCGAGACGGCGAAGCGCACCGACCGGCCCTTTGGGGTCAATCTGATCACCATGCACCCGCAGCTGATGGAACTGATCGACGTCTGCGGCGCCGCCGGGGTCAGTCATATCGCGCTGGCCGGCGGTCTGCCGCCCAAGGGGTCGATCGACGCGATCAAGGGCAAGGGCGCAAAGCTGATATGCTTCGCGCCCGCGCTGAGCCTCGCCAAGAAGCTGGTTCGATCCGGTGTCGATGCGCTGGTCGTGGAAGGCATGGAAGCAGGTGGTCATATCGGCCCCGTGACGACGACCGTGCTGGCACAGGAGATCCTGCCGGAAATCACCGAAGTCCCCATCTTCGTTGCCGGCGGCATCGGCCGCGGCCGCGCCATCGCCGCCTTTCTGGAAATGGGCGCGGCAGGCGTCCAGTTGGGCACGAGATTCGTCTGCGCGCATGAAAGCATCGCCCATGCGAATTTCAAGAAGGCGTTTATTCGCGCCTCTGCCCGCGATGCGATCACCAGCGTACAGCTGGACAGCCGCCTGCCCGTCATCCCGGTACGCGCGCTGAAAAACCGCGCGTCGGAGGAATTCACCGCAAAGCAGCGTGACGTCGCGGGACAGCTGGACCGCCAGGAAGTCGAGATGATGGAAGCGCAGCTGCAGATCGAACATTATTGGGCGGGCGCCCTGCGCCGCGCCGTCATCGACGGTGACGTTGAAACCGGCAGCGTCATGGCAGGCCAGAGCGTTGGCATGGTAAAGGGCGAGGCGTCGACAGCGGATATCGTCGCCGAATTGTGCGACGAGGCGGAAACCGCGCTGGCCGCCTGACCGCCTGACAGCCGCCCAGCAGGGCGGAAACCACGAACGATAGCGCAATAGCGGCGCGCGGGGCGCTCTGCTACACCGGCTGTCATGGATACCCAGACACCCCCCGCCACCCCCCGATCCGCCGGTGCGGCGGCACGGGATATTCTGCGCCGCCTGCATGAAGTGATGGCGAGCCGCGCCCGCGCGCAGGCAAAGCTGAACAAGGTCGTCCGCATCATCGCCAAGTCGCTGTCGAGCGAAGTCTGTTCGATCTATCTGCTGCGCGATGGCGTGCTGGAATTATACGCCACCAAGGGGCTGGCGCAGGAGGCGGTGCACGTCACGCGCCTGGCCGTGGGCGAGGGTCTGGTGGGACAGATCGCGGCGAACAGGGAGCCGCTGAACCTGGACGAAGCGGCGGAACATCCCGACTTCGCCTATAAGCCGGAGACGGGCGAGGATCTGTTTCATTCCTTTGCGGGTGTGCCGATCATCCGCCAGGAGAGCGCCGTCGGTGTTCTGGCCGTGCAACACGTCGAACCACGGCAATATCAGGACATTGAGATCGAGGCGCTGCAAACGGTTGCCATGGTACTGGCGGAACTGATTTCCGCGGCCGGCCTGATCGATGCCTCGACAATGACCGCCGTCCGGTCGCACCAGGGTCCGCTGCGCCTGGAGGGTCTGAAACTGGTGAAGGGCGTCGGCCAGGGCCGTGCCGTGTTCCACCAGCCGCGCGTCGTCATCGAACATACCGTTTCCGATGATATTGAGGGTGAAAAACAGCGCATCGTCAAGGCGTTCAAGACAATGCGCGAGCAGATAGACCGGATGATGGGCAAGGCGGAATTTGCCGCCCCCGGCGATCATGACGACATTTTGGAAACCTACAAGATGTTCGCTTATGACGAGGGCTGGAGCCGCCGGATCACGGAAGCGATCGAAAGCGGCCTGACGGCGGAAGCGGGCATCGAACGCGTGGCGCAAAAAACCCGCGCACGGCTGCGCAAGGCCGACGACCCCTTCTTTGCCGAGCGGCTGCACGATCTGGATGACCTAAGCAATCGGTTGCTGCGTATCGTGTCGGGCCAGGTGGGCACGGCGGCGCAGATGGGAATCGGGCGCGACACCATCCTGCTCGCACGAAATCTGGGACCGGCGGAGCTGCTGGAATATGACCGCCGCTTTCTGAAGGGCGTCGTGCTGGAGGAAGGCAGCCTGACCGCGCATGTCATTATCATCGCACGCGCCATGGGCATTCCCGTTCTGGGCCAGGTAAAGGATATCCGCGCCCAGATCGCAGAGGGCGATCCGCTGCTGCTGGACGTGACGCGCGGCGTCGTCTTCGTGCGCCCGCCCGAGACCGTCGTCGAACAGTTCGAAGAGCAGGTGGCGCTGCGTGACAGGCGGCAGGCGGAATATGCGAAACTGCGCGACAAGCCCGCCGTGACGCTGGATGGCACGCCGATCCAGCTGTTCATGAATGCGGGCCTGCGCGCGGATATTCCCAGCCTGGAAGCGTCTGGTGCCGACGGTATCGGCCTGTTCCGCACCGAATTCCAGTTTCTGGTTTCCGCCACCCTGCCCCGGCGGGAGCGGCAGACCTCACTTTACCAGGACGTGCTGGAGGCGGCGGGCGACAAGCCCGTCACGTTCCGGACTGTCGACATTGGCGGCGACAAGACCGTTCCCTATGTCGACAGCCATGCGCGAGAGGAAAATCCCGCAATGGGGTATCGCGCCCTGCGGCTGGCGCTGGGCCGCAAGGGCCTGATGAAGGTACAGGCGCGCGCCCTGCTGGAGGCATCGGCGGGACGCACCCTCAGGATCATGTTCCCCATGGTGTCCGAGCCGTGGGAGTTTGCCGAGGCGAAATCCATCGTGCTGGAACAGCTGGCCGCACAGATGGCGCGGGGCAAGGAGCTGCCGACGGAGCTGAAGTTCGGCGCGATGCTGGAAGTGCCGGCGCTGGCGGAGATGCTGGACGTGTTCCTGCCGCAGATCGATTTCCTGTCGATCGGGACCAACGACCTTGTGCAATTCCTGTTCGCGGCGGACCGTTCCAATCCCGCATTGGCGGAGCGATTCGACTGGCTGAGCCCGGCAGTGCTGCGATTCATGAAGCGCGTTGTCGATGCGGCGGACGATGCGGCGAAGCCAGTGACCGTCTGCGGCGAAATGGGCGGACGGCCCGTCGCTGCCATGGCGCTGCTCGCCCTCGGCTACCGGCGGCTGTCGATCACGCCGGCCGGCATCGGCCCGGTAAAGGCGATGGTGCGGTCGCTGGACCTAGAGGCCTTGTCAAAGGCAATGGACGGCTGGCTGCGAACAGGCATGCCGATACGCCCGAAACTGCGCCAATGGGCGGAAAGATACAGCGTGAAACTGGGCTAGGTGGGGAAACCGGGGCCAGATCAGGATTTCGTGGCGCGATAGGCGGCAAGCGCCCGTTCACGCGCGGCCTGGTGGCTGACGATCGGCTCCGGATAATCCTTCCCCAGCTCGATGCCCGCATCGTGCAGCACTCTCTCATCCGCTTCCCATGGCAGGTGAATGGCGTCGTCCGGCAGACTGGCAAGTTCGGGTACCCATTGCCGGATATAGTCGGCGGCCTCCCATTTCGGACTTTGCGTCTTGGGATTCATCATGCGGGGGAAAGGGTGGGAATCTATGCCGGACCCCGCGCTCCACTGCCAGTTCTGACTGTTATTGCCATAATCGGCGTCCACCAGGCAGTCCCAGAACCAGCGCTCCCCCTCCTGCCAGCGGATGAGGAGATGCTTGATCAAAAATTGCGCGACGATCATGCGGACGCGATTATGCATCCAGCCCGTTGCCCATAGCTGTCGCATGCCGGCGTCGACGATGGGATAACCGGTCAGGCCCCGCTGCCACGCCGTCAGATGCTCTTTCCCTTCCACCGTGCGCAGGTCGGTCCAGTTCAGACGGTCGAATTGCTCGCGGCCCGGCGTGTCGCCATAATCTGGAAAGGTGACGATCGCCTGCGTGGAGAAGTCCCGCCAGGCCAGTTCCGACAAAAAGGTTTCCACCGTCTGCCATTGTCGATTGGCGGCAACAACGTGCCAGACCTTCGCAGGCGACACCTCCCCCATGTGCAGATGGGGGCTGAGGCGGCTCGTCAGATCCTCCGACGGCAAATTGCGCCCCTCCTGATAGTCCGCCACCCGGTCGGCAAAATCGTCCAGGCGGCTTAGCGCGCCCTCCTCGCCCGGCGTCCATTCGTCGAAGCCGGTCGCCCAGTCGGGATCGGTGGGCAGCAAATTCCAGTCGTCCAGCTCGTCGCTGTCCGGCCATGCGTCCGGCGCCAGCATGTTCGCCGGACGGCGTGTCGGCTCCGGCGGCGGCATCACCTGTTGCAACAACCGCCAGAAGGGCGTGAAGATCTTGTAGGGCTCGCCCGATTTCGTCGTCACCGTCCCCGGCTCCGACAGCAGGCGACCGGGGTGCAGCTGCAGGTCGACGCGTCCGGCCAGCTTGTCCTGCTGCGCGACCCACCAGGGCTCGTAATGTTCGATGGCGTGAACGCGGTCGATGCCCAGTTTCTCTGCCAGTGCGGCGATCTTGGCACTGGCTTCGCCCCGCAAAAGGATCAGCTTCAGCCCCTTTTCCTGCAGGGTCGACGATAGGCTTTTCAGGCTGTGATGCAGCCACCAACGCTGCGCTGCGCCGGTCCGCCATTTTCCCGGACTTTCATCATCAAGCACATAGACAGGGATCACCGGTCCCTCCTCGGCGGCGGCGCGCACGGCTGCTTGATCGGAGAGGCGAAGATCCTCGCGGAACCAGATGATTGAGGGCATGAGTTCGCTGCTTTCCTTCCGTCCCGCTCTTGCTGTAGGCCGTTTCCGAACGCCCGAAAGGACAATAACGTTGCCCCGTCTCGCCTATACCAATGGTCGCATCACCCCCGCCCGGCGCGCCACTGTCTCCATCGACGATCGCGCCTATTTGTTCGGCGATGGCGTCTATGAAGTCTCCGCCTTTTTCGACGGGACCGCGTTCGACTGGCCCATGACGCTGGAGCGGTTGAAACACAGCCGGGACGAACTTCGCATCGCCGCGCCGATGTCAGACGCCGCCCTGACCATTGCGGTAAGACGACTGATCGCCAAGTCGCGCGTTCGCACCGGCCTTGTCTATCTGCAGGTCACGCGCGGAGCCGCCCCGCGCGAGCATGCCTTTCCAAAGGATGCGGTGCCGGGGCTGACGATGACCGTGCGCCCCTATGATTTCGCCGCCCAGCCGGCGAAACAGCGGGTAGGCGTCAGCGCGATCACCGTCGCCGATGAACGCTGGGCCCGCTGTCAGGTCAAATCTGTGGCGCTGCTTGCCAATGTTCTGGCAAAGCAGGAGGCGAAGGAGCGCGGCGCGTTCGAAGCGGTGATGGTCGGCCGCGACGGCGCGGTGACGGAGGGGTCCTCCACGACGACGTGGATGGTGACCGCAGACGGCACCGTCGTAACCCGGCCATTGTCCAACGACATTTTGCCCGGCGTGCGACGGAGGCGGTTGCTGCAGTTGCTGGAAGATGACGGCATCCAGGTTGAAGAACGCGCCTATACGGTGGAGGAGGCGGCATCGGCGCGGGAATTGTTCCTGAGCGCGACCAGTACCACGCTGATGCCCATCGTGACGTTGAACGACGCACCGGTCGGCACCGGTAAGCCCGGTCCGGTATCGCTGCGCGCATGCGACCTGCTGTGGCGGGAGATCGAGCGGCAGACCGGATGGCGCCCCCCCTCCACCTAAGCGTCCACCTAAACGTCCCCTAAACGAAGCTGTACGGATCGATGTCGACCGTCAGGCGGACATTGCGCGGTATGTCGACCTTCGGCAGCCAACTGCCGAGCACCGCGTCCAGATCGACACGGCGGGCGGCATGGGCAAGCAGGCGATGGCGATAACGCCCGCGTAACAGCGACAGCGGCGCCGGCGCCGGGCCCAGCACCATGAAATCCTCAACATCCTGCGGCGCCGCACGCCCCAGCGCGCGCGCGGTCGCCGCCACTTCCTGCTCGTCGGGACCCGAGATGATGAGGGCGGCGAGGCGACCGAAGGGCGGCATGGCGGCATCCCGGCGCGCCTCTATCTCTGCCGCATAGAATCCTTCGGCGTCGGCGCGCACAAGTGCGTCGATGACATGCGCCTCTGGCTGATGGGTCTGGACGAAAACGCGTCCCGGCTTTTCACCGCGCCCGGCGCGACCGGCGACCTGCACGATCTGCTGAAAGCTGCGTTCGCCCGCCCGCAGGTCGCCGCCCTTCAGCGCGAGGTCTGCATCGACGACGCCGACGAGGGTGAGGTCGGGGAAATGATAGCCCTTCGTCACCAATTGTGTGCCGATCAATATGTCGATTTCGCGCCGTTCCACCGCATCGACCAGCGCGCGCGCCTTTGCGGGACTGCCAATCGTGTCCGACGTGGCAAGCAGGACCCGCGCCTCAGGGAAAAGTTCGGCGACCTCTTCCGCAATGCGCTCCACGCCCGGGCCGCAGGGCACCAGCGTATCCGCCTCCCCGCATTCGGGGCAGGTATCGGGGGTGGGTTCGCTGAGGCCGCAATGGTGACACATTAATCGCCGCGTAAGCCGATGCTCCACCAGCCAGGCGGAACAGTTCGGACATTCGATGCGTGTCCCGCAATGCCGGCACAGCGTCAGCGGCGCATAGCCGCGCCGGTTGAGAAACAGCAGGGTTTGTTCGCCCCGCTCCAGCGTTTCCGTCATTGCGTCCAGCAGTGGCTGGGCCAGCCAATGCTGGCTGGGCGGCTGGTGAACACGCAGATCGATGGCGCAAATATCCGGCATCGACGCGCCGCCATAGCGAGAGGGGAGAACGAGTTCCTCATAGGTGCCGCGTTCGGCCTGAACCTGAGTCTCGATGGGCGGCGTTGCAGTTGCCAGAATGACGGGAATGCTTTCCAGTTTAGCCCGCATGACGGCCACATCGCGGGCGTGATAGGGGACGCCCTCCTCTTGCTTGAAGCTTTGTTCATGGGCTTCATCGACGACCAGGCAGCGGAGGTTCGGATAGGGCAGGAACAGGGCGGAGCGGGCACCGACCGTCAGCCGCGCATCTCCGCGCGCGATGGCACGCCAGGCGGCGCGGCGCTCCGACATCCTCATATCGCTGTGCCAGCCGACCGGGCGCACGCCAAACCGTGCCTCGATCCGGCGCATCAGCGGTTCGGTCAGGGCGATTTCAGGCAGCAGGATCAGCGCCTGGCCGCCGCCGCGGATCGCTGCCGCGACAGCCTCCAAATAGGTTTCGGTTTTTCCCGATCCCGTGACGCCGTGCAGCAGAAAGGGCGCGAATTCGTGCGCCTCCACAGCCCCCAGCATCCGGTCGGCGGCGGCGCGCTGTTCCGGCGCCAGCGTCGCTGGCGCATGATCGGCATCGGGGCGCGGCGGCGGTCGATCCGCGGCCAGGATCACCGGTTCGATCATGCCGCCATTCACCATGCCGCGAATGACACCCTCCGACACTTCGGCCCAGGCCGCCAGCTCCCGCACGGCGCCTTGCCTGTCCTCAAGTGCGGCCATTGCCTGTTCCCGCTGCGGCGTCATGCGGGGCGGCACGTCGCCGGTCAGGCGGTATTCCGTCATGGTGCGCGCGCCGTCCAGCGCAGACGGCATCGGCATCACCATCCGCAGGACCGACGATGGCGACGAATAATAATAATGCGACACCCATTCGATCAGGCGACGCAGGCGCTCCGGAACAGGCGGCGCATCCCACGCGCCGTTGATCCTGCGCAGCTTGGCCGCATCGATTTCCTGATTGGGCAGGCGATCCGCCTCCCAGACGACAGCGGTCACCTCGCGCGGGCCCAGCGGCACGCGGACGATCGTGCCGGGTGCAGTAGGGCACCCGTCGCGCGGCAGATAATCCAGCACCGGCAGCGCGGCATTCAGCGTCAGCACGCGAAGGCGAGGGGCGGTGGGGGGCATTCCCTCCATATAGGCAGGCAGGCTTTCCTGTCACGGCAGCCACGATCATACCGGACAATTGCCTGCGTATATGCCGGCCCGTCGCGCCCCCGCTATTGGGTTAAACCCCGCAAACGGATAAGCGGCACGCCAAGACCCACCCCCCGATTCGGAAACCCGCCATGAAATTTTTTGTCGACACCGCAGACATCCCCGAAATCCGCGAATTATCCGATCTAGGACTCTGCGATGGCGTCACCACGAACCCCAGCCTGATTCATAAATCGGGCCGGAATTTTCTTGAGGTGATCAAGGAAATCGCCGGGATGATCGAGGGGCCGGTCTCTGCCGAAGTCGTCGCAGAAGACCACGCCACCCAGATGCGCGAAGCGGAAAAGCTGCTGACCCTGGGCGATAATATCACCATCAAGGTGCCGCTGACACTGGACGGGCTGAAAAGCTGCAAGGCGCTGGCGGCGAACGGCACACCGGTCAACGTGACGCTGTGCTTCTCGGCGAACCAGGCCCTGCTGGCGGCGAAGGCGGGCGCTGCCTTCATTTCCCCCTTCGTCGGTCGCCATGACGATGTCGGCTATGACGGCATGAACCTGATTTCCGATATCCGCATGATTTACGACAATTACGATTTCGAGACGGAAATTCTGGTCGCCAGCGTGCGGCACCCGATACACATTCTGGAATCGGCAAAGATCGGCGCGGATGTCGTCACCGCCCCCGCAAAGGTGCTGAAATCACTGGCCAGCCACCATCTGACAGACAAGGGGCTGGCGGCCTTCACCGCGGACTGGGCCAAGACGGGCCAGTCAATCGTCTGAAGGCAGGCCGTGCAGGCCTGACCGGCCTGCACGGCCCATTTCAAACGCGCGGCA
>TARA_R100000501_G_scaffold13654_5_pt1 | contig 94969 bp, 91 predicted proteins | sample TARA_R100000501 | Tara Oceans TARA_R100000501 (sample SAMEA2620120) | marine metagenome | biome: marine biome (ENVO:00000447); feature: mesopelagic zone (ENVO:00000213) & marine oxygen minimum zone (ENVO:01000065); material: "saline water (ENVO:00002010), including plankton... | reverse complement strand
TCACCCGGCTCGAAGAGGAGACCCGCATCGGCAAGGCCGGGTCGCTTGCCGCCCAGCTCGGCCGTCTCGATCTCGTCGTACTCGACGAACTCGGCTATCTGCCGTTCGCCCGCTCAGGCGGCCAGCTGCTGTTCCACCTCGTCAGCAAGCTCTACGAACAGACCTCGGTCATCGTCACCACCAACTTGGCGTTCGGCGAGTGGCCCACCATGTTCGGCGATCCCAAGATGACTACCGCGCTGCTCGACCGCATCACTCATCACTGCGACATCGTCGAGACCGGCAATGACAGCTGGCGGTTCAAAAGCCGCAGCTGATCCGCCCAGGACAGGAGACATAAAAACGCTTCGCCCTGCGGGCGTCTCCGGTCGGGCTACGCCCCCCCTGCGTCGCCCGCAGGGCGCATGTTCCGCACCAGCGTCATGTATGCTTTCCCACCGAGGGGGTCCCTGTTCGACGCCGATCGGGGGTCCCGTTTGAACGCCGATTGACAGTCCTGCGAGAAGATCGTCCAACCCGTGCTCCGGCGAAGGCCATCGCGCGCGGCAAAGCCAGCTTCGCAACACTGGCCCATGTGGTCGTGGGCAAGTTCGATCATCACCTGCCACTTTATAGGCAGGCCGAGATGATGGCGGCACAAGGGATCGATCCACCCTGGCCGGTTGGGCGGGACAGGCCGCAACGCTTCTCGATCCATCGTCACCCGCATCTGGGAAGAAGGCCCCAGGGCTTCCAGGATCCATGCCGACGACACGCCCGTGCCCCTGCTGGTTCCGGGCAAGAGCAAGACGGCGCAAGGCAGGCTGTGGACCTATGTCGTCGATGATCGGGCATCAGGCGGCGCAGGTCCCGCACTGGTCTGGTACAACTTCACCCCCGACCGCAGCGGCATCCATCCCCAGACCGAGCTCAAGCAGTTCACCGGTCTGCTCCAGGCTGACGGCTATGCTGGTTTCGGCAAGCTCTACGCCACGGGCCGGATACACGAAGTTGCCTGCTGGGCGCATTTCCGGCGCAAGATATTCGAGAACCACCAGAACAGCCCAACACCGCTGACCAGCGACCTGCTCGAACGGATCGGAAGGCTGTACCGGATCGAGGAAGAGATGCGCGGTAGGCCGCCTGATGTCCGCCGACGATGTCGCCAGGAGCAAAGCAAGCCACAGGGCCAAGGAACTGCGTGTCGCGATCGACGATGCTCTGCACCGCCTGTCGCCCAAGTCGGCGATGGCCAAGGCGCTCGCCTATGGCCGCAAGCGCTGGACGGCTCTCACACGTTTCCTCGACGAAGGCATGGCCGAGATCGACAACAACATCGCCGAACGAGCCATGCGCTCCGTCGCTATCGGACGGAAGAACTGGCTGTTCGCCGGTTCAAGGGCTGGCGGCGAGCGTGCTGCCGTGATCTACTCGGTCATCTAGACGTGCAAGCTCAATGGCATCGAACCGCAGGCATACATCGCCGATGTCATCGAGATGATCGCCGGTGGTTGGCCCGCCTCGCGCTGGGACGAGTTGATGCCATGGAACTGGACAGCCGAGCTGGCGCCGGTCAGCATGGCGGCATGAGTGAGACCATTGCCCGCCTGCACATCGCGCTTGCCGATACCGATCCTTCGATCTGGCGGCGGGTCGAGGTCCCCGTCGATGCCAGCCTCAAGGTGCTGCACGATGTCATCCAGGGCGCAATGGGCTGGCTTGATTATCATCTCTGGGAGTTCGAGGCAGGTGACCGGCGCTATGGCGTGATAGATCCCGACGGGCCCGACGATCGCCTGTTCGCGGCCAAGAACGCAAAGCTCACGGCGCTGCTCGACCGCGATATCCGCCAGTTCCTCTACACCTAACATGGGTGACAACTGGGAGCACATCGTCACCGTCGAAGAGGGCGCGCCCGGAACCAGATATCCACGATACATCGAGGGCGAACACCGCGCTCCGCCCGAAGACTGCGGTGGTACGCCCGGCTTCGAGACGTTCCTTGAAGCCGTCACCGATCCCAAACACCCCGAACACGATGACGCCACCCAATGGCATCTTGGCTGCTACGGCACAGCATTCGATCCCGACGAAATCGACGAACGCGATGCAAAACTCAGGATCGGTGCCATCGCAAAGCGCCGCGCCGCAGGCAAAGCCTCACAGGCCAGAAAATCACGCTGACAAGACGGCCTCTGCGCCACGCTTACGTCTGCTGCGGGCGAGAAACCGGATGAAATCATGATCGACAGCACCCATGCCCGCGCACACCGTCTCGCAGCCGGCGCAAAAGGGGAGTTCGAACAGGCGGCCGGGCGCTCGCGCGGCGGCCGTACAACGAAAATCCATTGTCTGGCAGATAGTTACGGCAGACCGGTCGCCTTCTCGCTGACACCCGGAAACATCGCTGATATCAGCATCGCCATCCCACTGCTGAGACATGCCTATCTCAGCTATGTGCGCCCGAAGCGGCTCCTGGCAGATAAAGCCTATGACGCCAACGCGCTTAGGAAAGGGCTCAAGCTTCGACGCATCAAAGCCATCATTCCATCGACAGCCACGCCGACCAAGCCCTTTGCCCTTGACCGAAAATATACCGCCGCAGAACCTCATCGAACGCTTCTTCGGGCACCTGAAAAACTGGCGCAGGATCTCGACCAGATACGACCGCCTGGCGCGCGATTGCCTCTCCGCAATCGCACTCAGTTCTGTAGTCATTGCGTGGACCCGAATGAGTCCTCTACCTAAAGTTCCATCTGCTGCCCTCAACCGAAGGCAGCAGAGGGAACACTGCTAATTAGTCAATCGGCGGAATAGACTCTATCTCCGGCTACATAAGTAGCTAGCGCCTTAAAGGCCTTTATCTTCTCGGCCGGCACAGTTAAGAAGTTGTCTGACATCACGACGAAGTCCGCATACATTCCCGGGGCGATTTGGCCCTTCCGGTCCTCTTCGCCCGTCAACTCTGCGTAGCCGACAGTCATCGTCCGCAAAAGACGCGAACGGTCCGCCACTTTTTCGTCGGCGCCATATACTCCATCCGATCGAGTATCTCGCGTGATATAATGATAAAGTTCCCAATAGGGATTGACGGGAATCACGGGCGAGTCCGTACCCAATGCCACCATCAGCCCATCATCAAGATAGCTTCGCAACGGAGTGATATCCTCTGCCCGCTCTCTTCCAAGATAGTTACGGAAAGCCGGCGCGGCGACGTACAAATGATCCTGTACGGACAGGTGGAGGCCGAGATCGCGAACACGCGCTCGTTGCTCCTGCGACGTTAGAAACGCGTGCTCGATCGCGAAATGACGCCCTTGGATCGGAACTTCGGCATTGGCGATCTCATAGGCACCCAACACCTGCTCCACCGCTGCGTCGCCAGCAGCGTGTGTCGCAATTGTCCAGCCCGCCCTGTTCAACCCCGATACGATCTCATTGTATTTTTCGATTGGGACCGTCCTGACACCATAGTAGGTGCCGTCTTGACCATATGGCTCGGCATATGCCTCAGTCACCAGCCCCCCCTCGAAACCGCCATCGACGCCGAGTTTTATGCCGTCAATGCGCACCCAGTCATTTCCGTCACCTTGCCGCAGCCCCGTCGCATTGATCGCCCGGATTACCGCTTCCGGATCACGGCCAAAACCGCGCAACAAAATTGAATAGCGAACGGACAGTTCATCCATTTCCTGCAGTTCGTTCAGCATACGATATGCCTTGTCAGAGGACATTGACGCCCCACCAGGAATACGAACACTGGTGATTCCATAGCTGTTCAGCACCGCCTGCATATTGCGGAGATCATCAAGGGATGCTGCCGGACTTGGAGGCAGCTCAACCAGTGCCTTTGCCGTGTCAAACAATTCGCCCGTTAAGTTGCCATCAGCATCGCGCGTGATTTGTCCTCCGTCAGGAGAAGCAGTATCGCGATTTATGTTCCAGCGCTTCAGCGCGGCCGTGTTAAGGATATAGCTATGACCACCGCGAACGATGACGACGGGTGTATTGGGTGAAACGGTATCTATCTCCGATGCAATTGGCAGCCTCTGTTCAGCCAATTGCATTTCGTGCCAATCACCATTTGTAATGACAATCTCATCAGGCCCCGCTTGCGCCACTCCCTCGGAAATCTCCGCTAGAAGTTCTTGCATAGTCTCTACTCCGGACAGATCGATTCCGTCACCCCCGCCTTCGTTGTGAAAATGGCCGTCAGTCAAACCCGGCGCGACAAACCGCCCTTCCAAGTCCACAATATTCGTACTTGCATCTGCAAGCCCACTAATTTCCTGATTGCTGCCAATCGCTGAAAACCGGTCGTTTTCCACAGCGAAGGCCTGGACAACTGAACCGCTCTCGTCGGCGGTAAATACCGTGCCGTTCAAAAAAATTGTATCAGGCGCGGCCAATGCGGCCGTTGTCGGCAAACACAGACCAAGTGCGATGGAACCGCTAAGTAATGCGAGGCGGGAAAAAGTGCGAAGTGCCATTATGCTGTCTCCGAGGGTAAAGGGTGAGAGGAGGAATCGCCGCCCTGCCTTTGCAGCGCCCGAGCCGCCAAGCCCATGAGCAACGCCAAAATCGAACAGATCACGAATGGGACCGCCGCGGCGGCAAAAAGTTCGCCTTGCGACCATTGGGCAGAAACAGCGTATCCGCCAGCAATCGGGCTGATGACGGCACCGACTCTGCCAATGCCGAGCCCCCAACCTACCCCAGTCGATCGAATATGTGTGGGGTAAAGCTCCGCCGCGAGTGCAGTCATTGCAAGTTGCGCTCCAACGACCCCAAACCCAGACGCTAAAACAACGGCCAGAACCCTCCAGCCGTCACCCGTCGAGATTCCAATGGCTGCGGTCAGCAATGCCGCGAGCGCAAATCCGGGCACAAGTACACGATAGGGACCGTAGCGATCAATTAGCCAACCTGCTACCAAACCGCCGGCGATTCCGCCAAGCCAGAAATAAGACACGCTCCTGATGGCATCATCGATTGCCCATCCAAGCTCTACAAAAACGGTAGGGAGCCAACTGGTCAGCATGTACATACCAAACAGGCTAAAGAAGAATACACCCCACAAAAGCAATGTTAAAGGCGCCATTCCTGCAGAAAACAAGTCGGTTATGGCGCCACCTTTATCACGTATCGGAACAGAAAACTTGTCTTCTCGGCTATACTGGTAACTACGGTCTATCTTCTCCAGTATTTTGCCAACTCTCTCCTGCTGGTCCGGCTTTTGCGCAAGAAATCTCACTGACTCCGGCAGAAGGAAATATATTACCACGCATAAAATTAGTGGAATTATACCACCAAGAAAAAATATAGAAGGCCATCCCATCTGAGAAATAATGGCCCCGCCGACGTAGCCTCCAATAACGCCACCCAGGGGAACTGCCGAGTACATTAGGGTAACAAAGAATGCTGTCCGATTAGAAGGCACGAACTCCGCGGTAAGAGCGGTCACATTTGGTAAGCAGCCCCCGATTCCCACACCGGTAAGCAAACGATAGATGATCAATTCATCAATACTGTTAGAAAGCCCAGTCAATACCGACGTGATTCCGACTAATAGAAAAGACAGAATGAGCACCTTCCGGCGTCCCCATCTGTCACCCAGCAATCCGAGACCTAACATCCCAACCATAATTCCCGCAAAGGAAGCCGAAATCACGGGGCCAAATGCGCTAGCTGGTAAATCCCATTGTTCACGAAGACTGGGCGTTACGAGAGCCATAGCTTGAATATCAAGACCATCGAGCAAAGCGACAAGCGCACATATCAGGACAATTCGTAGCTGATAAGGACCAACTGGACTGCGGTCGATCACTTCTGATAATTCGAACTTCATGCTACACCCCCCCTAACCTTGGTTTATTAGTCTCTATCTAATTAACCATTTTTCCATATACTACATTTCCACCCAATATGGTGCCGAGTATAGAAATATTAGGAATACTCTCAACAGGCACCGATAGTATATCGTCGGATATAATTACAAAGTCCGCGTATTTACCGTGTTCAATAGACCCCTTTATCTCCTCTTCAAACGTCGTATAAGCGCTCGAGCTGGTCACCGAGCGGATCGCTTCCTCACGCGTCAAGCCCTGCTCTGGCCCTAATACTCCGTCCCAGTCAGTATTCCTTGTTATCGATCCATAAATCTGTAGCAATGGCTCTGCATGATAGGAAATCGGGCCATCAGACCCGTTGGCGAACATTATCCCGTTATCCAGCCAATCCCTATAGCGTTCGCTCTGATCCGCAAGTGGGCGATCCCACGCTTTAAGTATAAGCTCACCCAACTGGTAGTTATGCATGTACTGGGAATTTATAATAACGCCGAGGTCACGGACGTTCTGATAATGCCGAGGCAAAAGAAGGAAGGCATGGTCGATCATCCAGCGTTGACCGGTAATCGACTTTTGTCTGTTGGCGTAGGCGAACGCATCAAGCGCCTGATCAATCGCTGCGTCACCAACGGCATGAGGACGTAGACGCCAACCCATGCGATTAGCCAGGGCCGCGAATTCCCGAAATTGCTGATCAGGGACCTTCTGCAAACCCCGGTATCCGGGACGACCCGGAAAGTCATGAGACAGGTAAGCGGTCAACTCAGCACCATCGAGGCCCACCTCACCTAATTGATCAGCGCGGAACATCCCATCATCAGTACTAAAACCGGGTTCTGGAAGTGTCCGTAACTCAGCCTCAATTTCGTCCAAGGGAGCCGCCGGATCTACGCTATATGAAAAGTCCATTCGCACAGTCAGATCCCCCGCATCGCGGAGCGCGAGAAAACGCTGCGCTTGCTCGTGTGAGCCACCTGGGTCACCTACACTCGTTAGCCCATGGCTGTTGGCGAGAGCGAGAACGCGGCGAAGACCAGTCATCATTTGCTCCTCGGTCGGAGAAGGCAAAAGAGCGCGCACCGGGCGCGATGCATTGTCCATAAGGAGCCCGGTCAATTCTCCGGTTTCCGGATCGTGCCAGATCTCTCCACCTTGCGGATCCGGCGCATCGCGCGTGATCCCTGCAAGCTCCAAGCCCAGACTGTTGACAATCATATAGTGCGGCCCTGGAATACTTACCGGGTTGTTCGGTGCCACCGCATCAAGATCTTCCTTTGTCGGCAGCCGGCCCTCCTCTAGGTTATATTCCCACCATCCACGCGTTCCGACGACCCACTTACCTGGCTCGCTTTGCGCTACTCGCTCTGCGATTGCCTCCTGAATTCCTTTAATCGACGTCATTCCGGCGAGATCGACCTGTATCTCAAGCCGCTCGCCCGAGGTCATGTGGATGTGAGTGTCATTGAAGCCTGGAAGGACTGTTTGTCCATCCAAATCAATAATCCGCGTCGCCGGCCCTGCGGTGGCAAGCACCTCCGCATCCGTGCCGACAGCACCGAACTTGTCATCAATCACGGCGACAGCGCTGGCGATAGAAAACGCATCGTCGACAGTGACGATATGCGCGTTGTGGATAATGTAGTCGGGAGGATCTATTGCCACATTATCGACAGCATTGCCGTCGAGCGCCACACAACCAATGAGCGAAAGCCCGGATGCAACGGCGATCGTCATTAGCGCTTTTCTCTTTAAGAGAGATCTCATCTCGATTCCTTTCTGCAAGCGGAATTCAGAAGCTAACTCTTACGCCGGCCCTGAAATAGCGACCGATCACATCGTAGAACCCCGCATTAGTGCTACTCTCGTTCGTTCCCCCAGCCGCACCGGAAGGAATAAAGGGAGGATCGACATCAAACAGGTTATTTACGACTGCAAACAATTGCATTTCCTGGCTTGGGCTGAGATTTAAATTATATGCAGCGGAAAGCGTGAAATATGCATAAGCTGGAACGTCGTTATCGTTGACTGTCAACGGCGCACCTACTCCCTCCGTGAAGATCGTGCTAAACTTTCCTGGACCGACGATCCGCGCCTGCAAACCAAGATCGATCACCTCCGACGAGTAATTCATCGACACATTACCTGCCCATTTGGGGACGCCTGGCGTTCGGTTAACGCCACTTACCTGCCCTAACCGATCCTGTTCTCCGTTAGGATTGAGGAACGTCAGGTCCATTACTCGCGTCGCAAGCGCTCTGAATCGGACATCCCCATCGAGCCAATCTGGCCGAAGCAGATAGTTCAATTCGAAATCAAGACCCGAAGTCTCAACTGCCGCTAGATTCAACCGGCTATTGGTTATGAAAGCTATAGAGCCGTCGGGATTGAAGGATATCTGATCGCAATATAGATCGTTGCCTGCAAAACACCCTTGGGCGAGCGACGGAGCACCTAAGGTAGATATCGCGTCTGTAATTTCGATATCATAATAATCAACAGCGAAACTAAGCCCTGATATGAATTGGGGTCGAATAATTGCACCGGCCGTTAACGTGTCAGCTATTTCGGGCTGCAAATTTGGGTTTCCGGCGAATATTTCGCGAACTTGGATGGATTGCCCTAGTACTGGATCAAAAACGTTTGTGTTCGAGCTACCACCATTTTCGTAAAGTTCGGTGATGTTGGGGGCACGAATGTCGCGTGACCTCGTAATCCGGAACCGCAAATCAGGAACCGGATTGTACGTCGCACCGACTTTCCAGGTATTGACCGTCCCGCTAGTACTATAGTCTGTTAGCCGGAACGCACCATTTAGGTTCAGTTCGTCTGCCCACGGCAAACCTGCGGCGAGCGGAACAAGCGTTTCTGCATAGGCCTCCCAAACATTGATAGTTCCTTCGAGCGGAAGCTGGTTACCCAGCAGCCATCCACCGATGGAGCCATTCGGATTTGCGCGCTGGGACACCGCATCTGCCGTCCCCACTGCCCGGTCGCGGCGATACTCTCCGCCAACTGCGAGTGAAACAGGGCCGGCCCAGGTAACGAACGGTTCCCCGCGAAGATTGACACCTGCAGCATGTTGTGTCGTTTGCAGGTCAAAGATCGCTGAGCCGTGCACGTAATCGTTTAGTTCCAAGGAGCCGTCGCCGAAGACGTTCACCGGAATACAGCCATTGTCGGGATCGCTGAGAGTGGAACGACAAACTATATTTCCTGTAGCCGAATCTACGACAGCGTCTACCGCATTATAGTATTCATTCTGGCGTCGATTGTTGGGTCCGAATCTTAACGAATAATCGTTGCGCCCATATTGATAGTAGGTATCCCAGCTCCACCCAGCCCCAATTTCTCCTTCTACACCAACCACGGCACGCCACATTTCATTGTCGCGATCAAGCTCGATCTTGCCCGTATCGTTGCTAACGCGACCAATTGTGATAGTGTCGAGATTTTCGACGGCCATTGCATTACGAACAGCCTCTGGAAGATATGCGTTATCACGCCTGATCAACAGATTGCCGCGATCGCGCGCCTCCTGCGAGGCGCCTAACGCTTCGGTATAACCGCCAGATATTTCCGCAAAGATCTCAATGCTATCAGAAACCTCGTAACTCAGCCGAGCCAACCCATTAAGCTGCTCCATCGGCGTACCAATGAGCGCAAGGAGATTCTCGTTCTGCAGCGCCCCACTTCCACCGATCATCGTGCTGCCGAAAACCTGACCAAACTCGTATTGATAGGTAGAGCCATCAGGGCCGAACGCAGTGCCCCGCAAGGGCCCGCTCACAATCAGACCGCCGGGCGTTGTTATTGCAGAACGCACATCAGGAGAAATAATGTATTGAGGCAACCCGTTGTTGGCGAAGTTCGGATTTGTAATCAGGCCGACCTCTTCGCGCCCCCAATCGCGCGTGGTTTGATCCCCGATGCCGCCAATCTTCAGATAGTCGAAACCCGCCATGAAGTGGCCGCGCCCACCGCCGAACTCAAAGCCACCCGCACCTGATAAACGATACTCCTCACCGTCTCCCTGTTGAGAAACACCCCCCTGGGCAGTAATATCCAAGCCGTCCAAGTCGTTCTTCAGAATAAAGTTTACAACGCCTGCGACCGCATCGGAACCGTAAGCGGCAGATGCACCGCCGGTAACTACCTCGACCTGATCAACTAGCAGTGTGGGAATAAGTCTAATATCCACAGATCCAGTAGCAGCGGTTGGCACATGGCGGCGTCCGTTAACGAGAACTAGGGTTCTATTGGATCCTAGACCGCGAAGATCGGGATTAATTTGGGCGCCACCGCGAGATGTTACCCCCGCAGTGCTTGGTGAGTCGATTGCACCAAAGCTTGGAATTTGTTGTAACACTTCCCCCATTGTGCTCGCACCGCGCTCTTCTATCAGATCCGCGCCAATTGTCGTAACCGGTGTCGGCGCTTGTAGATTAGTAGCGAGACGGGAGCCGGTTATTACGATGGGCGCGTCCATAGATTCGGGCGCTTCAGGTTCAGGTACAGCGACCTGAGCATGACCAGCGGCTGGTATTATAACCGTTCCGCAAATGCCTGCCAGAATCGCTGCCCGCTTCGTCATCTTTTTTGTCTGCATTTTGCAAGGCAGACGCGTCGGTTCGTTGCGTTTCATTATGTTCCCCCTCATTCCCATTACAGGCTGAATATACTCGTAGCGCCAGCCGCCACGCCCCTCCCAAGGCGTTATGTAATCGTGAGTCAGATCAGAAATATTATTACGCTAAACCAATAAAGCCAATCTGAAGCTGATCCCTTTATTTTAGACTTGAAATGGTCGCTGATTCGAAAACCTTTGTCAAGGAAGCAATGGCGCAAGCAAGAAAGTCTATATAACACTTTGACTTTATGAAATTATCCTCCTCTTAGATGTCATAGAACGGTAAAAGTGGTACACGCTGGACTACGATAAATCGTTCGCGCGCAACCCGATATCGACAAGCTTCGCCAAATGAATAAGGAGTACGATCCTATGAAAGACTCGAGTGAATGAATTTGGCTACCAGCAAGATGCATTCGAAACAGTCTCTGCGGTTGTGGCTGCGCATGCTCGCCTCCACCAGAATTATTGAAAAGAAGATCCGCTCGCACCTGCGGGCAAATTGCGACAGCACTCTGCCCCGTTTCGACGTCCTCGCCGCGCTCGACCGCGCTCAGGCGGAATTGTCTATGGGCGAACTTTCCCAGCTGATGCTGGTGTCGAACGGGAACGTTACGGGCATCATTAACCGGCTGGTGGAAGATGGCCTGGTTGCGCGGCGGACGGCGCCGAACGACCGCCGGACCTTCTATGTCTCACTAACGCCCCAGGGCCATGCCACCTTTAACAAACTTGCCGCACAGCATGAGGAGATCGTCGATAATATGTTCGTCTCGCTCTCGGATGCGGAAATAGATCAGGCTATTCACCTTTTGAACAAGCTCAACGCCCGTAGCGGCCCCGAAGAGACCGACCCTTTCGACAATTCGTGAAACCGGACGAGAGGGCTGCTATTGGCAATGCCCCCTCGTGTGAACAGTCGGCGTAGTGAACGTCATAAACCGCGCCCATGCTATTGAGCGCTTTGCAGCGGTACGCTGAAACAGGTAGCATGGCCGACATGCGGGTACTTCGTCCTTTGCTGGCCGCGCTTTTGGCGCTCATCGCTTTCCCGGTGGCGGCACAGATCGTCAGCAACCCTCACGCGCGCGTGGAACTGCAGGCGGGGCCGCAGACCGGTGATAGCCGCACAGCCGTGATCCTGGTCACGCCGGAGGAGGGCTGGCATACCTATTGGAAGAACCCCGGCGCGGCAGGGGTCGAATCCACCGCTGAATGGACGCTGCCGTCTGGCGGAAGCGCGGGCGGGATCGTCTATCCCACACCTTCCCGCTTTGTCGTTTCCCGCATCATGAACTATGTTTTCGAACAGCCAGCGGCGCTGTTGGTCAACATCACCGGACTGCCTGAGACGGGCGCACAACCCGTCGAGGTGACATTCGACTATCTGGTGTGCGACGATAGCATCTGCGTGCCGGAAAATGCGCAGTTTTCGGTTGATTTGAACGATGTCGCCATTGGCGAGCGCCAATTGGCGGAGTATCGCAGCGCCCTGCCCGCGACCCCCGATTGGCCCGCAAGTTTCTCCGTCGATCAGGACCAGATCCGCTTTGCCGTCGAGGTGCCACGGGCGGAAGACGTCACCGACGCCTATTTCTTCCCGGCTGTCGATGGCGCCATTGACTATAACGCGCCGCAGGCGGCGACCCGGGACGGCGCTCGCCTGATCGTTGAAACCACCGCCGGGTTCAATCCGGATCTGGCGGAGATTCCCGGCGTGCTGAAGCTGACCTATGGTCAGGAATCCGTGGGCAGCGAAATCATCCTCACCCCCGGGGATGTCCCCGCCGCAGGCATCCCCCTCGCCGCTGAAGACAAGCCTGCGGGGGCTCCGACATCTGGAGCCACCCCGGTGCTCTTGGCTTTCGGCCTGGCCCTTCTGGGCGGACTGTTCCTCAACGTCATGCCATGCGTTTTTCCGATCCTCAGCCTGAAGGCGTTGAGCCTCGCCAAGGGGGGCGCGTCCCCCAAGGCCGCGCGGGAAGAGGCGACATTCTATTCCGCAGGTGTTGTCCTGACGGTTCTTCTGTTGGGCGGCGCACTGCTCGCCCTGCGCGCCGGCGGCGCCAGCATCGGCTGGGCTTTTCAACTACAGGATCCGCGCGTCGTAACCTTCCTGCTGCTGCTCGTCACCGCAATCGCGCTCAATCTGGCAGGCTTGTTCGAGCTTCCCAGCCTGTCCTTCTCCGGGGACGGCCGCGCTGCCGCCGGCGGAAGATCCGGCGCCTTCTGGACCGGCGCACTCGCCGCCGTGGTCGCAACGCCCTGCACAGGCCCGTTCATGGGCGCCGCACTTGGCGCGGCGCTGATCATGACCGCACCCGCAGCGATGATGATCTTTCTGGGCCTGGGCCTGGGTCTGGCGCTGCCTTTCCTGCTGATCGGTTTCGTACCGGCCTTGCGCGACCGCCTGCCACGACCCGGCCCGTGGATGGAGCGGATGCGGCGCCTGCTGAGCTTGCCGATGTTTGCAACCGCACTCGCACTCGCATGGGTCTTGGGGCAACAGTCAGGCGTAGATGGCTTGATCATCGGGCTGTCCGGCGCCGTTCTGATCGGGCTTGCCCTGTGGTGGCTGGGTAATGCGCGCAGGACACCCGCACCGATGGGGGCCGTCCTCGCCTCGCTGGCCGTTATCCTGCTGGTGCCCGCCGATAGAACCGAGGCGGTGACGGAAACAGCGAGCGGGCGGCTTCTCGCAAGCAGCCCTTATTCTCCTGAACGCCTTGCGGAGTTGCGCGCCGAGCAGACGCCCGCTTTTCTTTATTTTACCGCTGACTGGTGCATCACGTGCAAGGTTAACGAAAAGGGCGCGCTGTCCGAGGCGAGCGTACATAAGGCATTTGATGATGCGGGGATCGTCACCCTGATGGGTGACTGGACCCGCGCAGATCCCGTTATCACGGAATTCCTGACACAATATGGCCGCGCCGGCGTGCCCCTTTACGTTTACTTCGCTCCGGGCGAAGATGCGCAGATTCTGCCGCAATTGTTGAGTGCCGACATGCTGACAGCGCTCGCGAAGGATGATGGAGGAGCGGCGTAGCGCCGCATAAAGCTGGAGGAGAGGACCGAAATGAGGACCATGTTGCTATGCGCCGCCTTGATCGCGGCACCTGCGTTTGCCGCCCCCCGCGTCGGCGCCCCTGCCCCCGCGTTCACCGCGACCTCCGCGTCGGGCGAAACGGTCTCGCTATCCGATTATCGCGGAAAAACAGTTGTTCTGGAGTGGACCAACAAGGGCTGCCCCTATGTGCAAAAGCACTATAAGTCTGGCAATATGCAGGCCCTGCAAAAGGATGCGGCCGCAAACGGCATTGTCTGGCTGACGGTAAACTCATCTTCGGCCGGAAAGCAGGGATATGTCGACGGCGCCGCTGCAAAGGCTGAGATGGCCGAAAACGACACGACGCAGGCCGCATATCTGCTCGACCATGACGGTAAAATCGGGCGCGCCTATGGTGCCAGCGCAACCCCGCACTTGTATGTCATCGATGGGAAAGGCGTACTCCGCTATATGGGCGCCATCGACGATAAGCCGACCGCGAAGCTGGAGGACGTGAAAGGCGCGACCAATTACGTGTCGGGCGCGCTTAACGCCGTTGCGGCCGGCAAGGCGCCCTCACCCGCGGCCACCCGCGCCTATGGCTGTTCGGTGAAATATGGCGGCTAGGACAACCGGCGCCGCTACGCATTGCCGCGCCAGGCTTGAGTCGCGGCTGCGCGTGGCGCATCATGGGGCATGACCCAAGCCGAAAAGATGAAGACAGACCTCATACCGCCCTCTGAAATGACGCTGGACGAACTGCGTCCGGTTCTGGTGCGCGAGATGCTGACCGACGTCGTGTTCGATGGCTGGGGCTGGACGGCGGCCGATGCCGCCGCAGCGCGTCTGGATGTGCCGGCGGAGCGGGTGCGGCTGGTATATCCCGCAGGCGCCATCGAGATGGTACAGGCTTGGCTGCGAGTGGCCGACAGCGACATGCTTTCAGGATTGCACGACGAAAAAATCACGGACATGCACATTCGCGACCGAATCCGTCGCGCGGTGGAAATTCGCCTGGAACAGGCGCAGCCGCATAAGGAGGCTGTGCGAGAGGCATCGAAACTGCTGGCGATGCCGCAAAATGCACTAACGTCCATTCGCTCATTGTGGACAACCGCCGATGCCATGTGGCGCGCCGCCGGGGACAGCGCCACCGATCTGAGTCATTACACAAAGCGAACCACCCTGTCCGGCGTCTATTCGACGACGCTCTTGTACTGGTTACAAGACGATAGCGAGAATTTTGCCGATACGCGCGCATTCCTGGCGCGACGGATCGAGAACGTTATGCAATTCGAAAAAGCCAAAGCCCGCCTGACCGGTGCACGCGGGCGACGCCCCAGCCTGGTGCGTTTTCTCGGCAGACTGCGCTACCCTGGCGTCTAACAAGGCCCATCCCGGACTATTTGATTTTCCGACCCTTAGAGGGCCGATAATGCTTCCGCATGCGCGGTCACATCCGTTTTTGCCGCGTTCGCCCAATCAATAAGCGCCGGATAGGTGCCAGTCGCGATTTCTTCGTCAATGGACGCGGCTATCTCGCGGTTACCCTCGCGAACCCGCTCCAAAAACATATCATCGGCGCTCCGTGCTCCACGCATTTCAGCAAGTGCCTCCTGCTGATCGTCCGACAGGGAGGTGTTGAACACCAGATCGGGTGACGTTTCGGCGGCCGCTTCTTTCAGCTCAGTCAGCAATCGGCGATGGTCGGCGACAATCATCTCGGCAAAGGCACGCACATCCTCGCGTTCGCCGTTGCGCTTTACAATATCGGCAAGACCCATCTGTAGCGTGTTGATCGCCACCACATTGTCCAGAAATGACTGTGCATCTGTAAGCTCTTCGGAGCTGGCGATCGTTTCCAGTGCTTCGGCCTGATCCGCTTCCGCATCGGCAACCAACTCGTCCGAAGTTTGCTGGGCAGGCTCCGGCTCGGAATTGCAGGCACTTAACAATAGCAACACGGGGGGGAGCGTGTAACCAAGGACATGCCGCATAAACGTCTCCGAAATCTGGAACTTTGCGACGAACGTGTCACGAGCGCCACTCGTTCCACGAGCCAGGTTGGAATCTTCAATAATGGATCGCGCGTCCATAGGCGTCGAGGACGCTTTCATGCATCATCTCTGACAGGGTGGGGTGCGCAAAGATCGTCTGCATCAGTTGCTCTTCGGTCGTCTCCAACTGCCGGGCCACGACAAATCCCTGGATCAGCTCGGTAACTTCGGCGCCAATCATATGGGCACCCAGCAATTCACCGGTTTCCGCGTCGAAGATGGTTTTCACGAGACCGTCCGCTTCGCCCAGCGCAATTGCCTTGCCATTGCCGATAAAGGGGAACTTGCCGATCTTCAGCTTATGGCCGGCCTCCTTGGCTTTTTCCTCGGTTAGGCCAACGCTCGCAATTTGGGGGCGGGAATATGTGCAGCCTGGAATGTTCGACTTGTCCATGGGATGCGGCGCATGGCCCGATCCCTTGCCGAGGGACTCGGCGATGCTTTCCGCCGCGACAACCCCCTCGTGACTTGCCTTATGTGCCAGCCAGGGCGGTCCGGTGACGTCGCCAAGCGCCCAAATGCCGTCAATGTTCGTCTTGCCATAAGCATCGTTGACGATGTGGCCGCGATCCGTTTTCACGCCTAGATCCTCCAGGCCGATATCTTCACTGTTCGGGGCGATGCCGATGGCGAGGATCACATGGCTGAATTCCGTCGTCGCGGTCTTGCCTGATTTGTCCTTGATCGATGCCGTCACGCCCTTGCCGGATGCATCCAGTTTTTCGACCGACGCTTCGGTCAGTATCTTGATGCCGTCCTTCTCCAAGCGCTTCAGCATGTGCGCGGAAATGTCCTTGTCCTCGACCGGGACAATACGGTCCAACATTTCGACAATGGTGACATCGGCGCCCATGTCGCTATAGAAACTGGCGAATTCCACGCCGATCGCACCAGATCCGATAACCAGCAGCTTGCCGGGCATTTCTTCAGGTGTCATGGCATGTCGATAGGTCCAGATGCGCTTTCCATCTGCCTTCAGATGGGGCAGTTCCCGCGCCCGCGCACCCGTAGCGACAATAATGTGCTTGGCGGCAAGGTCTGTTTTGCTGCCATCCTTCGTCACGGCAATCTTGCCCTTCGCGACAATCTTTCCCTCGCCCTCGTGAACGTCGATCTTGTTCTTCTTCATCAGATGCTTGACGCCGGAATTCAGCTGCCCTGCCACACCACGAGAGCGCTCGACGACGGCTGCGAGGTCGAAGCCAACGTCTTTCGCACTGAGGCCATAGTCCTTCGCATTGTCCATCATGTGCTTGACCTCGGAGGAGCGAAGCAGCGCCTTTGTCGGGATGCAGCCCCAGTTCAGGCAGATGCCCCCCAGCTTCTCACGCTCGACAATCGCTGTCTTTAGGCCCAGCTGCGCAGCCCGGATGGCGGCGACATAGCCGCCGGGGCCGGAACCGAGAACGATCAGGTCATAGCTATTCGCCATTGCGAGCTCCTTCAGTCTTCAAGCGGACGCGGCCGCCCGTCGTCGTCCACGGCCACGAAGATAAAGACGGCCTGCGTCACCTTCACCGCTTCCTCCTCATGCCGATGCCGACGCCACGCTTCGACGGTAATCGTCATCGATGAGCGACCCTCTTTCTCGATCTCGCCATAGACCGAAACCTCATCACCCACGCCTACGGGATGATGAAATTGCATGCCGTTCATGGCGACCGTAACCGCACGCCCGCTGGACCGACGCGCCGCAATCAATCCAGCCCCGGAATCCATCAGGCTCATCAGCCAGCCGCCAAAGATGTCGCCATAGACATTGGCATCGGCGGGCATGGCTGTGACGCGGATGGCGGGGTCCCTGGTTGGGGAAGTGCTGTCAGCCACCCGCCTAGGCCAGCATCGCCATCGGGTTTTCCACCAGCCGCTGGAACGCCGCCATCAGCTGTGCACCAGTGGCACCATCAATGGCCCGGTGATCGAAGCTGCCGGTGGCGGTGATGACGGTCGCGATAGAAATGGCATCACCCACAACATGGGGGCGCTTTTCGCCCGCACCAACCGCCAGGATCATGCCCTGCGGCGGATTGATGACCGCATCGAACTGCTTGATCCCATACATGCCCAAATTCGAGATCGAGCAGGTGCCGCCCTGAAACTCTTCGGGCTTCAGCTTGCCGTCCCGTGCGCGCGTCGCAAGGTCCTTCGATTCCGTCGCAATCGATGAAAGACGCTTTTCTGCGGCATCACGGATGATGGGCGTGATCAGGCCGCCTTCGATCGCGACTGCCATCGAAACATCGACGCGGCTATATTTGATCAGCGCATCGCCCGCGAACTGAACATTGGCATCCGGAACTTCCGTCAGCGCCACCGCCAGCGCCTTGATCAGCAGGTCGTTGACGCTCAGCTTCACGCCGCGACTTTCCAGCCCGGCATTAAGCTCGCTGCGCAATTTCAGCAGCCTGTCGAGGTTGCAGTCGATGGTCAGATAATAATGCGGAACGGTCTGCTTCGATTCGGTTAGGCGGCGCGCAGTGACCTTGCGAACGTTCGACAATTTGATCGCCTCATGTGGCGCGTCGGAACCGGCATCCTGGGTGGCGGGTTTGGGCGCCGCAGCATCGGATGCGCCGACCTCGGGCGCGGCAGCAGTCGGCTGCGCATCCATTACGTCCGCCTTGATGATCCGTCCTTTCGGACCGCTTCCCTTGACCGCCGATAGGTCTAGGCCCTTTGCTTCCGCAATACGGCGGGCAAGCGGTGTGACATTGACGCGCTCACCGTCCACTTCCGGTGCAGGTCCTGCAGGCGGCAAATCCCCGTCTTCCTTGGCGGCAGACTTGCCAGCTTTGTCGGCGTCGCTACTTGCGGCCTTTGATTTCGAAGGCTGCGGCTCAGGTTCGGGCTCTGCATCTTTTGTTTTCTTCGCAGGCGGCTGCTCCTCATCGGACGCGTCGTCCTTAGGCGCCTTTGCCTCGGCATCATCCGCGCTGATCGCGTCGGCGTCCTCACCCTCTTCGGCCAACAGCATGATTGGGGCTCCCACGGCGACTTCCTCGGTCCCCTCCTCAACCAGGATCTGGGCCACCGTACCCTCGTCGACGGCTTCCACTTCCATGGTAGCCTTGTCGGTTTCGATTTCCGCCAGCAGGTCGCCTGGCGCAACGCTGTCGCCTGGCTTCACAACCCATTTAGACAGGGTGCCATGTTCCATCGTGGGCGACAGTGCAGGCATGGTGATGGTAATCGGCATCAGTATATCACCTCAATTGGCATCGTCGCCCGGCACGTTCGGGGCGAGACGGACAGTCGGAAGGAGACGGAGACCATCAATCCTTGTAACAAACCCGTTTCGCCGCCTTGACCACGTCAGCGACCTTCACGAGCGCGGCCTTTTCCAGGTTTTCCGCATAGGGTAGCGGCACATCCTCGTTCGTAACGCGCAGGACCGGGGCATCAAGATCGTCGAAGCCCTCTTCCATGCACAGTGCCTGTATTTCCGCCGAGATCGAACATGTCGGCCAGCCCTCCTCGACAACGACCATGCGGTTCGTCTTTTTCAGGGATTTCAAGACAGCCTTCCGGTCCAGCGGCCGCAGCGTACGCAGATCGATGACTTCCGCCTCGATACCCTCATCTGCCAGCTTCGCAGCCGCGTCGAGGGCAACGCCGACACCGATTGAATAGCTGACCAGCGATACGTCACTGCCCTCGCGCATGACGCGGGCCTTGCCGATCGGCAATACCCAGTCGTCCACTGCGGGAACGTCAAAGCTTTGGCCATAAAGCAGTTCGTTTTCTAGGAAAACCACCGGGTCGGGCGACTGGATCGCGGCGCGCAGCAACCCTTTCGCATCTGCAGCGTCATAAGGGCAGATTACCACCAGGCCGGGCACGCTGGCATACCATGCCGCGTAATTTTGGCTGTGCTGCGCGCCAACACGCGATGCCGCACCGTTCGGGCCGCGGAACACAATGGGGCACCGCATCTGACCCCCGGACATATAGTTCGTCTTCGCGGCGGAATTGATGATGTGGTCAATCGCCTGCATGGCGAAGTTAAACGTCATGAACTCCACAATGGGCTTTAATCCGCCCATTGCCGCGCCCGTACCGACGCCGGCAAAGCCATATTCCGTAATCGGCGTATCGATAACTCGCTTGCCGCCGAATTCCTCCAGCAGGCCCTGCGTCACCTTATAGGCGCCCTGATATTCGGCGACTTCCTCGCCCATGACGAAGACCGTGTCGTCCGCGCGCATTTCCTCGGCCATCGCGTCGCGCAGGGCTTCGCGCACTGACTGGCGCTTCATCTCGGTGCCCTCGGGGACCTCCGGATCGACGGCCAGACTGGCAGGCTCTTCGTCTTTCGCTTTCACGGTTTCCGCATCGGCGGTGGCGGCGGAGGTTTCCTCGTCCGATGCTTCATTATCCTCCTCCGGGGACGCGTCATCCGATGTTCCAGAGGGCGCCTCGACCGCGTCGGCATCCTCGTCTTCCCTGGCGATGATCGCAATCAGCGTGCCGACCTTCACGTCTTCAGTACCGGCCTCCACGAGGATCTTGGCGACCGTGCCACCCTCGTCGGCTTCCAATTCCATGGTGGCCTTGTCGGTTTCAATCTCCGCGAGCAGCGCGCCGGGTTCGACCTGATCCCCTTCTTCCACCAGCCACTTCGCAACCGTCCCTTCCTCCATGGTCGGGGACATTGCGGGCAGTTTGATCTCGATGGGCATCAGATGCAGACCTTAAAAATTGCTTCAGCATGGCGGGAACGTGGATCGGCTTTCATCATGATCCATATGTCCCCACCAGCACGTCGGTATAAAGCTCTTTCAGCTCAGGCTCCGGCGTCTGTTCGGCAAAGTCCGCCGCCTCGTTGATCTCCGCGCGGATGCCCTTTTCAATCTCTTTCAGACCGTCTTCATTCTCTCCCATCTCCAGAAGAAGCTGCTTTGCCGCCTCGATGGGATCGCGTTTTGTCCGCACGTCGGTCACCTCGTCTCGGCTGCGATATTTCGCCGGGTCGGACATGGAATGTCCACGGTAACGATAGGTCATCATCTCGATCAACAGCGGCCCCTTGCCGCTGCGAACCCATTCAAAGGCCGCATCGCCGGCGCCGCGAACGTCGAGCACGTCCATGCCGTTTACCTGCATCCCCTCGATCCGGAAGCTTTCGCCGCGACGGAACAGTTCGTTCTCGGCGCTGGCGCGATTGACGGACGTTCCCATCGCATATTGATTATTCTCGATGACGTAGAGCACGGGCAGCTTCCACAGCTCCGCCATATTGAAGCTCTCGTACACCTGCCCCTGATTGGCGGCGCCGTCGCCAAAGAAGGTAACGCAGACGCCATTATCTTCCTTATATTTGTGCGCGAAACCCAAACCGGTGCCCAGCGGCACCTGAGCCGCGACAATACCGTGGCCTCCGTAGAATCCGTGCTCCACGCTGAACATATGCATGGAGCCGCCCTTGCCCTTTGAAATGCCGGCCGCGCGACCGGTCAGTTCCGCCATAACAACCTTCGGCGGGATGCCGCAGGCGAGCATATGGCCATGGTCGCGATAGCCGGTGATGACGCTATCCTGTTCCTTTGCCGCAGCCTGAAGGCCAACGACGACGGCCTCCTGACCGATGTAAAGGTGACAGAACCCGCCGATCAGACCCATTCCGTACATCTGACCCGCCTTCTCCTCGAAACGGCGGATGGTCAGCATCTGACGGTAGAATTCGGTCAGTTCCTCCCGGCTTGCTTCGTACCTGTCGGGTGCGGAGATGGGATCCAGACCTGGACGCGCATCGCTGACACGGACGCGGGGTGCATCCTTTTCCGGTGTTGCTGCCGCCTTCTTAGCCGCCATTAGAAGCCTTTCGGATCGAGGAACGGTCCCGGCTGTAACGCGCCGTTTCGATGATTGCGAGGGGCCAACGCAAAAAAGCGGGCGAAGTTGCGGATGCGGTGCAGCTTGCCGCGATCAATCCTCCAGGCGGACAATGATCTCGTCATCATGCACCAGCCCGAGCTTTTCACGGACCAGCTCCTCGCCATAGTCCGGCTCTATCCGGTCGCCCAGCATCGCGCGTTTGCGCTCCAGATCGGCGCGGCGCTCTGCCAGGGCCTTCGCCTGCTTCTGAAGCTGCACCTGCTGCTCCTGATATCCGCCAAGCGCCAGCAAGCCCGTCTCGCCAGCCAGCGTATGCCATCCGAAAAACAAGATGGTCAGCAGACAGATGGTCGGCGCCAGAATGGGGCGCACATAGCTTTGGTAAGCGTCTGCGAAGCGGGTTGAAACGTTCATCTCAAGTGCCTTGAATCACGCAAAGAGTTCGTCGTCAAGTAACTAGAGGTAAAGGTTGCTCGCGACACGACGAGGTGAGCCAGTCACCGTTGCTGCAACGCGTCAGGCGAGCCGCCCTTCATGTAGTTCCACTACCCTGTCCATCTGCTGGGCAAGTGCGACATTATGCGTCGCGACGAGAGCCGAATGACCGCGATCACGCACCACCTTAAGGAATTCGGCAAGCACGCGCCCCGCCGTGGCTTCGTCTAGATTTCCCGTGGGCTCATCGGCCAGAATCAGTGCGGGATTGTTCGCAAGCGCGCGCGCAACCGCAACGCGTTGCTGCTCTCCGCCCGATAGCTGGCTGGGACGGTGGGTAAGGCGTTCGCCCAATCCCAATTCGGTCAGCAGGGAACGGGCGCGCGATTTCGCCGCCGTACGGTCGATGCCCGCAATCAACTGCGGCATGATCACATTCTCTTCAGCGGTGAAATCCGGCAGCAGATGATGAAATTGATAAACGAAGCCCAGCCGCTCGCGGCGCACGCGCGTTCGCGTTGCGCTGTCCGCCTTCTCTACCTGCTCGCCCGCGATGCGGATTGTCCCCTGAAACCCGCCTTCCAGAAGGCCGATTGCCTGCAGCATGGTCGATTTTCCGCTGCCAGACGGGCCCAGCAGCGCAATTATCTCGCCGGGTGCGATTGACAGGTCGACTCCACGCAGCACTTCGATCGTTGCCGTTCCCTGCCTGAAGCTGCGAGCAAGATTGTGGACCTGCAGGATGGCGTTTCCGTCATTCATAGCGCAGCACCTCGACCGGATCGGTGTTTGCCGCCTTCCACGCGGGATAGAGCGTCGCAAGGAAGCTGAGCACGATCGCGGCAACCACTGTAACCGTCACATCGACTGGATCGGTGCGCGCTGGCAGCTCCGTTAAATAGCGGATCGAGGGGTCCCACAGGTCCACGCCCGTCAAAGTGCCGATCCCGTCCACCACGTTCTGACGAAATGTCAGGAAGCCGAATCCCAATATAACGCCCAGCCCGGTTCCAGCCGTGCCGATCAGCGTACCCACTGTAACGAACACACGCATGATCGCTGCACGGCCGGCCCCCATCGTTCTCAAGATTGCGATGTCCTTCGTCTTGGCGCGCACCAGCATGATCAGGCTGGTCAGGATGTTGAAACAGGCAACCAGGATGATGAACCCGACGATGACGAACATCACCGTCTGTTCGATCTGCAGCGTCTGGAAAAGGACGCCGTTCATCTGCCGCCAGTCCATCATCACCCCCCTGCCCTGCAGCAAGGCGGGAATGGGGGCCAGGATCTCGTCCACCCTTGCGCTGTCGACGGTGTTAATGGTGATCGCGCCGACATCGTTGCCCATGCGCATATAAAGCTGAGCGTCGGAAAGCGACATCAGCACCATCGCCTTGTCATATTCGAAAATGCCGACTTCGAAGATCGCCGCCACCTGATAGGGCACGATGCGCGGCGTGGTGCCAAACGGAGTCGTCTGCCCTTCGGGAGAGATCAGGCTGATCGTGTCGCCGACGGTTGCACCCATCGCTTCGGCAAGGCGGGCGCCGATCGCGACGCGGTGTTCTTCACCACGGTAAAGATCCGCCAGCCGACCTGCCACCACGCCATCGCGAACCTGCGGTACCAGGCCAAGATCCTCCTGCCGTGTTCCGCGCAGCAGCACACCCTCGGCGCGGTTTCGATAGCTGGCGAGCAGGGGCTGCTCGATGATCGGCGCGGCCTGGGTGACACCTGGCGTCGCCTCTATGTCCTCGAGGAGGGGCTGCCAGTCCGGCAGTCGCCCGCCGAATCCCTGGACGACGGCATCGCCGTTCAGCCCATTGATCCGTTCGAACAATTCGGTGCGAAAGCCGTTCATCACGGACGTCACGCTGATCAGCGCGGCAACACCCAGTGCCACCGCGATCAGACTGATGACGGCGACCAGAAAGATGAACCCCTCTCCCCGGCCCGGCAGCAAATACCGACGCGCGAGAGCCCGTTCGTAGGAGGCAAGCATCAGGAGGTGATTTTCGCGATGGCGTCATCCGGCGACAATTCCATCTTCTCGCCGGTGCGCCTGTTTTTCATCTCCACCACACCGGATTTTACGCCGCGCGGTCCGACGATCACCTGCCAAGGCAATCCGATCATATCCATCGTCGCGAATTTCGCACCGCCCCGCTCGTCCCGATCATCGTACAATACGGACGTCGCGGCGGAGAGGCGCTCATAAAGATCATCGCACATGGCGTCGCAATCCGCGTCACCCTGACGCAAATTGATGAGGCCAACGCGGTAGGGCGCCACCTGGTCCGGCCAGACGATCCCATCATCGTCGTGATTGGCCTCGATCAAGGCGCCCATCAGACGCGATACACCGACACCGTAACTTCCCATCAGCGGGTGAATCGTGCCGCCATCCTTTGTCTGCACGCTGAAGCCCATGCTTTGCGTATATTTGGTGCCAAATGCAAAGATGTGTCCCACCTCAATGCCGCGCCGCTTCAGCAGCCGGTCGGCCGGCACGGGGCAATCGGCGACCTTCGCATGCTCCTCCTCCTCCATCGCATAGGTGGCGGACAGTCTTTCAACCGCATCGGGGGCGTCGATATCGATGTCCTCCAGAGCAGCATCGTAGAAGATCGCGCTTTCGCCCGTTTCCGCCAGCACGTGAAATTCATGGCTCATGTCGCCACCAATTGGGCCAGAGGGAGCACGGACGGGGACAGCCTTCAGCCCCAGCGCCGCGAACGTACGCAGATAGGCGCGGAACTGCGCCTCATAGCTTTCCTTCATGCCCGCCTCGTCCAGATCGAAGCTGTAGGCGTCCTTCATAAGGAATTCGCGCCCGCGCATGATGCCGAAACGGGGGCGAACCTCGTCACGGAATTTCCACTGAATGTGGAACAGTGTCTTCGGCAGATCGCGATAGCTCTTTGTTTCGGACATAAAGATCTGTGTGATCATCTCTTCATTCGTCGGCCCGTAAAGCATCTCCCGCCCCGACCGGTCGGCGATCCGCAGCATTTCCGGCCCATAGGCGTCGTACCGGCCGGATTTGCGCCACAAATCGGCCGACTGGATCGTCGGCATCAGCATTTCCGCCGCGCCCGCCCTTTCCTGCTCGGCGCGCACAACGTCCGAAATTTTCTGCAGCACACGCAGGCCCAGGGGCAGCCAGGCATAAATACCTGCCGCCGTCTGCCGGATCAGGCCGGCGCGCAGCATTAGTCGGTGGCTGACGATCTCCGCATCGGCCGGAGTTTCGCGAAGGACGGGAACGAAGGTGCGGGACATTTTCATGGTGCGCGGCTGATAGCATGGGCGCGGCAGCACGCAAGCGGTGTGGTTGCCTGAACACAGGTAGCGAGGGAAATGCAACGCCTCTTATCTTTCCCCTTGATGAACAAGGGCCCAGGTGGCACCCCTGTGGACAGACAGTTACTCGTCGCGCTGCGAGAGCGGGGGATACGGGTCGTCCACTTGGGGGAGTGGGCGGCCCGTTTGCTTTTCGGCCCTTTTTAATGAATTGCGCGCCGCGCAAGCCCTCTCGCGGTGCAGGGCCGGTTTTATACCAGCCGACTCTGCTTCACCGCCGCTTTAACGAAGCTGGCAAACAGCGGATGCGGCTCAAACGGCTTCGACTTTAGTTCCGGGTGGAACTGAACACCGATGAACCAGGGATGTTCGGGTCGTTCGACCGTCTCGGGTAGCAGACCGTCCGGGCTGTTGCCGGAAAATACCAGGCCACCCGCCTCCAGTGGCGCACGATAGGCATTATTCACCTCATAACGGTGACGGTGCCGTTCGGAAATTTCCGTGGTGCCGTAAATATCCGCAATTCGGCTGCCGGCCTCCAGAATTGCGGGATAAGCGCCAAGCCGCATCGTGCCGCCCAGATCTCCGCCTTCCTCGCGCTTCTCCAGGCCTTTTTCCGACATCCACTCAGTAATCAGGCCGACGACAGGCTCCGTCGTCGTGCCAAATTCGGTGGTCGATGCCGCCATCGTTCCGGCGGCGCGGACACCCTCGATGCACGCCATTTGCATGCCGAGACAAATGCCGAAGAACGGGACCTTGCGTTCGCGTGCAAAGCGGATTGCGGCGATCTTGCCCTCCGACCCGCGGCTGCCAAAGCCGCCGGGTACCAGAATGGCGTGAAGCGGTTCCAGTGCGTCCAGGTCGGGTTCGTCGCCTTCGAACAGTTCGCTGTCCAGCCAGCGGATATTCACCTTTACCCGGTTCGCGAAGCCGCCGTGGACCAGCGCCTCCTGCAATGACTTATAGGCATCCTGCAGGCCGGTATATTTGCCCACAATGCCCACCGTGACTTCACCTTCGGGATTGCGGAACCGGTCGGATATGTCCGTCCAGCGCGACAGGTCCGGCGCATGGCGCGGCGCAACGCCAAAGGACCGCAGCACCTCCCGGTCCAGCCCCTCATCATGGTAGTTCAGGGGGACTTCGTAGATTGATCGGGCGTCGAGTGCGGGAATGACCGCCTCTTTCCTGACATTGCAGAACAGGGCGATCTTGCGCCGTTCTTCCTCCGGCAATTCATGTTCGCAGCGACAGACGAGCACATCCGGCTGGATCCCCAGAGAGGTCAGCTCGCGCACGCTGTGTTGCGTCGGCTTTGTCTTCAACTCGCCTGCTGCCGCGATATAGGGCACCAGCGTGACATGGATGAAGACGGTGTTTTCCACACCGACATCGTTCCGCAGCTGCCGGATGGCCTCGATGAAGGGCAGCGATTCGATGTCGCCGACCGTGCCGCCGATCTCGCAAATCACGAAATCCAGATCGTCGGTCAGGTTCTTTGCAAAGGACTGAATGGCGTCGGTGACATGCGGGATGACCTGCACCGTCGCGCCCAGATAGTCGCCGCGACGCTCCTTTGCGATGATGTCGGAATAGACCCGGCCGGACGTGATATTGTCCGACTGGCGGCCGGGAACGCCGGTGAAACGTTCATAGTGGCCGAGGTCGAGATCGGTCTCCGCACCGTCGTCGGTGACATACACCTCGCCGTGCTGATAGGGGCTCATCGTCCCCGGATCGACGTTCAGATAGGGATCGAATTTGCGGATGCGGACCTTATAGCCGCGCGCCTGCAGAAGGGCCGCGAGAGACGCGCCCATAAGACCTTTGCCAAGCGAGGAAACCACGCCGCCGGTGATGAAAATGAACCGCGCCATGGGAGGATGGCTATAGTCCGGACCGCGCGGGATTCGCTAGCCTAGAATGTTGCGACATCGAACTTTACTGCGGCAACGATCCGATCTGGCTAGCGCGCCAGCGGTACGTCCTCGGCATTATCGTCAACTGCACCGCCGGGTACGGCAAAGGGAACGTCATCAACTTCTTCTGTGGGGGTCGACAGGGCCGGGTCCTGCGGCTGATCGCCCTGCACCTCGTCCGCGATTCCCGGCGACATGGCCGTCGGGTCGGCGGCCAGGCTGGTATCGATCGCGCTAACATCGCGGCCCTGGGCAGCAAGAATTGCCAGCATCAGGCTGGTGCCGATAAATACCACCGCCAGCCACGCCGTGGCCTTCGTCAGTAGGTTGCCGGCGCCGCGCGCCGTCATCAGCCCGCCTGGTCCCCCGCCGATACCGAGGGCACCGCCCTCCGACTTCTGCATCAGAATGACAGCGACGAGCGCGATGGCAAGCATCGCGTGAACGACGAGGACGAAGGTGTGTACGGCAGGTGACATGATGCGCGCGGATATAATGGGATTGGCATGCTACGCAAGGTTTGCGACGCGGCGGGACGCTCTGTCCGTACCGCCGCCGTCGCCAAACGGGGCAGAATTATGCCGCCGCCTCCACGATTGGCCGGAAATCCTCGATCTTCAGGCTTGCACCGCCGACCAGCGCACCGCCGACATTGCTGGCGGAAAGCAGCTCTGCCGCGTTGGAAGCTTTTACCGAACCGCCATAAAGGATCAGCACGCCCTGCCCAGCCTCGCCAAAGCGAGCTGCGAGAGCCGAACGAATATGATCGTGCATGGCCGCCACATCCTCAACAGTGGGCGTTCGACCCGTGCCGATTGCCCATACAGGCTCGTACGCAATCGTCAGCCGGGCGGGATTGCATTCGGGAATCGACCCGGCCAATTGCCTGCCCACGACGGACTCAGCATCGCCGGCATCACGTTCGGCCTCTGTCTCGCCGACGCAAATGATCAGGTCCAGACCGGCCCGCAACGCCGCTTCGGCCTTGGCCTTCACGTCGGCGTCGGTTTCGCCCTGATCGGCACGGCGTTCTGAATGACCCAGAATCGTGAAGCTTGCCCCGGCCGCGTGCAGCATGGGGGCAGAGACACAACCTGTATGGGCACCATTTTCATTGGCGTGGCAGTCCTCGCCGCCAATGCCCAGCCTGCTACCGGCCGCCCGTTCCGCCGCCGAGAACAGCAGCGTGTGCGGAACTGCCAGCGCAACGCGAACCTGCTGCGGAGCATCTGCGGCCAATTCCGCATAGGCGCCGAACCTCTCCAGATCGGCATGGGTGCCGTTCATCTTCCAATTACCTGCGATCAATTTCCGGTCCGCCATGGCGCATGATTCCCCTTCGTCTTGCCGATAAGGCCATGGCGTCTATAAGCACCTCTAGTTTTACGCCACCCATCGACACGAGGCAGGTTCCCCAGATGATTTCCGCCCTTCGCCGTGCCCTTAGAAATCCCCTTATGTTGGGGCTTCTTGCACTGGTACTCGTTGCCTTCGTTATCGTCGGCATGGGAAATCCGCTGGGCGGCCCGCCGTCCGATACGGTCGCAGAAGTGAGCGGCGAACCGATTACCCAGGCCCGGTTGCAGGACCAGTTCGATCGCACCCTACAAATCGTACGGCAGGAAAATCCAGAGGTTACGACCGAACAGATCCTGCAAGAAGGGGGACTGAACGCTACGCTGGAACGCCTGATTGGCGCCGTGGCCCTCAGAATTTTTGGTGAGGAAATGGGCCTCGGCACGTCGAAGAGGCTGGTAGATGGCGAAATCGCGAGCATGGCGGCATTTCAGGGACCGACCGGCGAATTCGATGAGGCCACCTATAAGCAGGTCCTCGCCCAGCAGCGGATCGACCCGAAAATGCTACGTACGGATTTGGGCGATGACGTGATACGCCGCCATCTTCTGGCGACGGTCGCGGAGACGCCCCAGGTTCCGCGCGGCCTGGCGGAACCGATCGCGCTGTATCAGCTGGAACAGCGCACACTGAACGTCGGGTTTGTACCATTCCAGAATTTTGCCGACCGTCCCGCCCCGTCCGAGCAGGAGGTGGAGGCGTATTATCAGGAAAATCTCCAGCGCTTCACAGTCCCGGAGAGACGCAGATTCCTTTATGCGCTGATCGACCGTTCGGCGCTGGCCGAAGAGATTGCAGTTTCAGACGAGGAAATTGCCGCCGCCTATGAAGCGGGAGATGACCTTTACGGCGCCAGCGAAAGCCGGTCAGTGCGACAGGCAATCATCACCAGTCAGGCACAGGCGGCTGAGTTCGTTAACCGGGTGAAGGCCGGCGAATCCTTCGCGCAGGTAGCTGCAGACATGCTCGAACTCACCCCAGAGGACTTGGAGTTGGGAACGCTTTCCCGGATCGAACTGACGGCGAGTGCCGACGAGGCGCTGGCAGATACCGCCTTCGCAGCACCGCAGGGGCAGGTATTCGGTCCCGTCGAATCGGAATATGGCTACCGGGTCGGGATCGTCGACGCGATAGAATCTGTTCCTGGGCGCCCGCTTGCAGACGTCAGCGACGAAATCCGGACTCGCCTCAGAAGAGAAAAGGCGGAGGCGCGAATGGCGGACCTGGTTGGGGAGGCAGAAGATGCCTTTGCCGATGGCGCATCTTTGGCCGAGGTGGCAGAAGATTTGAATCTGCAACTTCAATCGCCGCCGCCTCTTACCGATACCGGCCAGACACCGGACGCACCCGAATTCACATTGCCCGACAATGCCGCGCCCGTACTGCCCGTCGTCTTTGATTATGGCCCGGACGAGGAGCCGATCGCAGCGGAAATCGGTGATGGAGTCTTCGCGCTCGTCCATACGGAGGAAGTGATCGCGCCAGCACCCGTTGCGCTCGACCAGATCCGCGAACAGGTCAGTCAGCAATTGCGCGTTGAACGACAGATAGAGGCTGCGGAAGAGGCTGCCGAGGAAATCGTTGCCGCGGTAGAGGGCGGAGCTACACTGGCGGGCGAACTGCAAAGCCGCGGCCTGCCACCCGTTCAGGATCTGACGCTGCGGCGTGTGGAACTTGCGGCACAAGAGGGGCAGGTGCCGACAGCCCTGGCGCTCGGCTTTGTGCAGGAGGAGGGCGAGGTCCGTGCCGTTCCCGACCCGCAACGCGGTGCGGTTGTCGTGGTGGAGACCAGCGACATCGTGCCCGGAAAGCTCGCGGATGCCCCCGGGTTCGTCACGACCGTCAGATCGCAGCTGCGGCAGGTGAGCGCGCAGGAATTGCAGCAAACCTTTGCAAGAGCGGTCACCGAACATGTGGGTGTCGAGCGGTTTCCGAATGCCCTCAATGCGCTAGAGGCGCAGTATCGCGGCGTTCAACTGACGGGCGAGTAGATCGCAATATGCCGGCAAAAATGGGAATGATCGCGCCCGACCGGGGTACGTTTGCTGCCGCCTATGATGCCGGCACACCGCAAATTCTGTGGACGGAGGCGGTCGCCGACACCGATACGCCGGTAAGCGCGATGCTAAAGCTGGGTCGCGCCAAATCCGGCTCCTTCCTTCTCGAATCCGTAGAGGGGGGAACGGTCCGCGGCCGATATTCGATGCTCGGCTTCGATCCCGACCTGGCCTTCCGCGCAGAAGGGCAGCAGTGCTGGATCAATCGCAGGTTCGGCGAAGACAAGGATGCGTGGACCGCCGCAGAGGGCGATCCGCTGGCCGTGCTGCGCGACCTCGTTGCCGGCAGCAGGATGGACGTGCCAGAGGTGCTGCCCCCCGCCTTCTCGACGCTTGTCGGTCATATCGGCTATGAAAGCATCGGCCTGGTCGAACCGGTTCCGCCAGCCGCCGGAGAGGGGCTGGCCCTGCCTGACATGATGTTCGTGCGCCCGTCCTTATTGCTGGTATTCGACCGTCTTCGCGACGCCCTGTTCATTGCCGCCCCCGTCTACCCATCCCACCTGACGGCAGAGGAAGCGCGAGAAAGGGCGGTGGAGCGTATTGAAACCGCTCAATCGCAACTCGCTGGTCCGCTGAAGGACCGAACGCACGTGTCAGACCTGCCGGATGGCACCCTCAGCGCCAATGTGGCGCCGGAACGCTATGCCGAAATGGTGGCCGCCGCAAAGGAGTATATTTTCGCAGGCGATATCTTCCAGGTGGTCCTCGCGCAGCGCTTTTCCATGGATTTCCCGCTGCCACCGCTGGAGCTTTATCGCGCACTGAGGCGCATCAATCCCTCGCCTTTCCTCTACATGCTCGACATGCCGGACTTCGCGTTGGTTGGCTCCAGCCCGGAAATCCTCGTGCGGGTGCGGGATGGAGAGGTCACCGTCCGCCCCATCGCCGGTACACGCCCGCGCGGAAAGAATGCAGCGGAGGATGCCGACAATCGCGAAAGCCTCCTCGCCGACCCAAAGGAACGCTCGGAACATCTGATGCTGCTTGATCTTGGCCGCAACGATGTCGGACGCGTCGCCGCCCGGGGCAGCGTTGCGGTGACGGAGCGCGAGACCATCGAATTTTACAGCCACGTTATGCACATCGTTTCCAATGTTCGCGGCGATCTGGCACCCGGCCATGATGCCATCGATGCCCTGATGGCCGGCTTCCCCGCCGGTACCGTCTCTGGCGCGCCAAAGGTGCGCGCAATGCAGGTCATTGCCGAACTGGAGCCAGAGCGCAGGGGTGCCTATGCAGGTGGCGTCGGCTATTTTTCGCCTGCCGGGGACATGGATTCCTGCATCGTTCTGCGAACTGCGGTGATCAAGGATGGTCGCATGCATGTACAGGCGGGCGCCGGCATTGTTGCCGATTCCGACCCAGCGTCCGAACAACGCGAGTGCGAGGCAAAGGCGGGCGCGCTGGTCGCTGCCGCGCGGGAGGCGCTTCGCCGCGCCGCCGACACGGGCTTCGGACAATGACGGAAACCACCATTGTCTTGAACTGCTTTGACGAAATGGTCGCGTCATGATCCTCGTCATCGATAATTACGACAGTTTCACATATAATCTGGTCCACTATCTGCAGGAATTGGGGGCCGAGGTGGCGGTAGAGCGCAACGATGCGCTTTCCGCAGCAGACGCCGTGGCAAGACGGCCCCATGCGGTCGTCATCTCGCCCGGCCCCTGCACGCCCGATGAAGCGGGCATCTCGCTCGACATCATTCCTTTGCTGGCGCAGGCGCGCATTCCCCTGCTGGGCGTTTGCTTGGGCCATCAGGCGATGGCGCAGCATTATGGCGGCAACGTCATCCGCGCACCAAAGGTGATGCACGGCAAGACGTCGCCGGTTAGTCACGACGGCACCGGCGTGTTCGCGGGACTGCCCTCTCCCTATCTGGCAACGCGCTATCATTCGCTGATTGTCGAAGCCACGCCTGCACCTTTTGTCGCCAATGCCCATTCAGACGATGGGATCATCCAGGGACTTCGCCACCGCGACTTGCCGCTGCACGGCGTACAATTCCATCCTGAGAGCATCGCGACCGAGCACGGCCATGCACTGCTCAGGAACTTCCTGGAGCTTGCGGGACTGGCGGAATGAAGCTTCCCGACCCTTCCCGGCCGCTCGACGATCCCGAAGCTGCCTTCGACACCATCCTTTCCGGCGGTCTGGACGATGCCGAAATCGGCCGCTTTCTCTTGCAACTGGCGAAGCGTGGGGAAACGGTGGCAGAGATCGTCGCAGGCGCGCGCGTCCTGCGCGCGCGCATGATATCGGTCGACGCACCGGAGGGAGCCATCGACGTGTGCGGCACCGGCGGGGACGGTATGCACACGCGCAACATTTCCACCGCCGTGGCGATCATCGTTGCCGCCTGCGGAGTTCCGGTCGCAAAGCACGGCAACCGGGCGGCATCATCACAGTCGGGCGCCGCGGATGTGCTCAGCTGCCTTGGCCTCGATCTTGATCTCGCTCCTGACCGCGTCGAGGCTTCAATCCAGGAGGTCGGCATCGGCTTTCTGTTCGCCGCTCGTCATCATCCGGTTATGGCGCGGGTCGCCTCCGTGCGGCGGGCACTGGGGCGGCGAACCATTTTTAACCTGCTGGGCCCAATCGCCAATCCGGCTGGCGTGAAGCGGCAGTTGGTCGGCGTGTTCGCCCCCGGCTGGACAGAGCCGCTGGCAGAGGCATTGCGCGATCTGGGCGCCGTCAGCGCCAGTGTCGTCCACGGGGGCGATGGGCTGGACGAACTGACCGTCACCACGGGTAGCCGCGTCAGTAGCCTGACCGAGGCCGAAGTGACCACGAAGACCATCACCCCCGCCGACGCCGGGCTGGCACAGCACGACATCGACGCAATACGCGGTGGCACACCGAAGGAGAACGCCGATGCGCTCATCCGCCTGCTGGACGGTGCGCACGGTGGTTATCGCGATATCACTGTCATGAATGCTGCGGCGGCCCTATGCATCGCGGGCGTCTCCGGCGACCTGAAATCCGGCGCCGCAAAAGCAGCCGCCGCCATCGACGAGGGCGCGGCACGCGACAAGCTGGATCAATGGAGGGCCTTTCGATGAGCGACACGCTCAAGGAGATAATCGCCTATAAGAGAGAGCAACTGATTGCCCGCAAAGCTGCCGTGCCGCAGGCGATTCTTGAGGCGAAAGCGGCGACCATACACCCACCGCGCGGCTTCATCGCTGCTCTCGAAGCGGTGAACGGTCGGCACGCATTGATCGCAGAGTTGAAAAAGGCCAGCCCGTCCAAGGGGCTCATCCGCGAGGATTTCGAGCCGGCAAAGCTGGCACGCGCCTATGTAAACGGGGGCGCCGCCTGCCTTTCGGTTCTGACAGAGGATAAGTGGTTCCAGGGATCCGACGAAATTCTGCGTACGGTTCGCGGCGGTGTCGACCTGCCGATCCTGCGCAAGGACTTCATCGTCGACCCCTATCAGGTCATCGAGAGTCGAGAGATGGGGGCGGACGCCATCCTGCTCATTATGGCGGCGCTTAACCGCTATGAGGCGCGCGACCTGGAAATGCTCGCGCGGGAGCAGGGCATGGATGTGCTCGTAGAGGTGCACAACGAAGAAGAGCTTGAGATGGCCCTTCGCCTGAAATCGCGCCTGATCGGCATCAATAATCGCAATCTGAAAACGCTGGAGGTCGACCTGTCGACAACCGAGCGCCTCGCCCCCCTTGTTCCCACCGATCGGCTGATCGTCGCGGAAAGCGGGCTTGCCCGCATCGATGATCTGGACCGCCTGGCGAATGCCGGTGCGAAGGCATTTCTGGTTGGCGAAACGTTGATGCGGCAGGATGATGTCACCGCCGCCACGCGGAGGTTGATCGGTGCCTGATCTGACGCATCTGAACGCGGACGGTGCGGCGCAGATGGTGGACATCTCGGCAAAGCCCCAGACCAAGCGTATCGCCGTGGCCGCAGGTCGGATTTCGATGTCTGCGGAGGCGCGCGATGCGATCGCCTCCGGTTCGGTGCCAAAGGGCGACGTTCTGGCCGCGGGCCGTATCGCCGGCATCATGGCGGCCAAGAAAACATCCGAACTCATCCCGCTGTGCCACCCCCTGCCGCTCACCAGCGTCACCATCGACCTGCAGGTGGATGCCGGCGGCGTGTCGGTAGAGGCAATGGCGACCACCACTTTTGGCACCGGTGTCGAGATGGAGGCGATGACCGCCTGCTCGGTCGCACTCCTGACGATCTACGACATGGCCAAGGCGATCGATAAGGGAATGCGGATAGAAAACCTGCACCTGAAATCGAAAAGCGGTGGCAAGTCGGGGGACTGGCGCGCGGAGAATGCTTAGCTTCGAGGATGCGTACGACCGGCTTTTGTCGGGAATTGTACCACTTGCCGCAGAGGATGTGCCGCTTGAGGCGGCGCGGGGACGGATTCTGGCGGCGCCGCTGATTGCAAAACTGACACAACCGCCCTTCGCCGCCTCGGCAATGGACGGATATGCCATCCGATGGGCGGATATGCCCGGCCCATGGACAGTTCGGGGCGAAAGCGCAGCCGGGGCGGGGTTTGCCGGATCCGTGGAAAAGGGCGCCGCGATCAGGATATTTACAGGCGCTCCGATTCCGGGCGGCGCAGATACCGTGATCGTTCAAGAGGATGTGGAACGATCTGGCGATACGCTGACCCTGAAGGGGGGCGGCCCGCCAGACATCGGCGCACATATACGGCCCGAAGGCAATGACTATTCCAACGGCCAGGAATTGCTCCCTGTCGGCAGTCTCGTATCTGCCCCTGTCGTTGGTCTGGCGGCCAGTGCGGGACACGCCCGGCTTCAGGTGCACGCCGCCCCGCGCGTCGCGATCATCGCCACCGGTGACGAGCTTGTGCCCCCCGGAACGCCGCCGGGACCATCCCAGATTGTCGCCGGTAACGGCCCAATGATCGCCGCGGCCTTGGCCGCGGCAGGCGCAGACGTTGAAGATTTCGGCATCGTTCCGGATGATCGCACGCAAATCCGCGACGCATTGATGCGTGCGTCTAAATTCGACATCGTCATCACCATCGGCGGCGCCAGCGTCGGTGACCATGATCTCGTCAAGGACGCCCTCGATGACGCCGGCGCCACGCTGGATTTCTGGCGCATCGCCATCAAGCCAGGCAAACCTTTGATTGCAGGAACTCTCGGCGCTGCCCGCCTGGTCGGGCTACCGGGCAACCCGGTCTCCGCTTATGTCTGCATGCTTCTCTTCGTCAGGCCGATGGTCCTCGCCCTTCGCGGAGCGGATCCGACGCTGGGCGAGACCAATGCACGGCTGGGCCAGCCCCTCCCGGCGAACGGAGACAGGCGCGATCATCTGCGTGCCACCCTCTCCGGCGACGTTGTGGCGCCGCTCGCGACACAGGACAGTGCGCAATTGGCGGCGCTGGCACGGGCGAATTCGCTGATCATACGTCCGCCCCATGCCAAACCCGCCGCCACCGGCGAGTCGGTGCCCGTCCTGATACTTGACAGGACCTGATTTACCCCCTACCCGTTCTTCTATTGTTCATGGGAACGGAGCGCGAACGATGTTGACGGCGAAGCAATTCGAACTGTTGAGGTTCATCGACGAACGGTTGCGGAAGACCGGCGTTTCTCCTTCCTTTGAAGAAATGAAGGCAGCTCTCGACCTGAAGTCGAAAAGTGGCGTTCACCGCCTTGTCAGCGCCCTTGAGGAGCGGAAGTTCATCCGCCGCCTCGCAAACCGCGCGCGTGCGCTGGAGGTTCTGCGTATGCCCGAAGCCGAAGTAAGAAAGGTCGATTTCGGCGCCAAGCCCAAGAGTGTTCGGGCGGCCAACGATTCAGAACCGGATATTGTCGACATCCCGCTTCACGGTCGTATCGCCGCAGGTCAGCCCATTGAAGCGCTGGAGACCACGGAAACCCTGAGCCTGCCTACGTCCCTGCTGGGGAAGGGCGATCATTATGCGCTGGAGGTGTCCGGCGATTCCATGATCGAGGCCGGCATCTTTGACGGCGACTACGCCCTTATCGAACGGTGCGACGATGCCCGCACAGGTGACATCGTCGTGGCCCTAGTCGACGATAATGATGCAACCCTGAAGACGCTCAACAAGAATGGCGACATGATCCGGCTGGATCCCGCCAACAAGGATTACAAGCCGCAAAACTACCGCGCCAGCCAGGTGAAGGTACAGGGCAAGCTGGTTGGACTGCTGCGGCGGTACTGATCGAGCCTTTCGCCGCGCTATGCAGCTACGCCGGGGCAGGCGCGGGCATCTGCGTGGCACTCCGAAAATTCATTTGAGAAATTCACCGCGAATTCATCGGATTCTTGCGATAGGAATAGCTACCTAGAGTGAGGAATCGCCTTTTCGATGTACGGTCATATAAAGTTTGCCATCGCCGCTGGTATTGCGGCCTTCCTGTCGGTCCCTGCCCTCTCCGCGCCTGATGGCGCAGCGCTGTTCAAGACACGCTGCGGTGCGTGCCACTGGGATCCCAACACCCCGGGGGAAAAGGTACGTCTGGGTCCTTCCCTGACGCGCCTGTCCGGTCGCGAAGCGGGAACCGCTGATTTCAAGCGCTATTCCCCGGCCATGAAGGCATCGAATATCGTCTGGGGCCGCGACAGCCTCGACGAATATCTGAACGACCCACGGAAGACCGTGAAGGGAACCACAATGGCCTTTCCCGGTTTGAAGAAACCAGACGAGCGCGCGGCGGTCATATCCTATGTCCTGCGCGCCGGTAAGTAGGAGTATTTCCATGAAATTCCATAAGCCCTTCATAGCGGCCGCCCTCGTTTCGATGGCAGCCCCCCTCAGCATCCTTGTTGCGACGCCCGCTTCAGCGCAGGCCGCGACCGATAGCGACACAAAGGCCGCGTCGGCCTTTATCGACGGTCTGGCGGAAGATGCATTTGGCGTGATCCGCTCGGGCGACGCGCAGTCGCCGCAGACGCAGGAAGAACTGCGCAAGATGCTCGCCAGCAATTTCGACGTGAATTATATTGGCCAGTATCTGATCCGCCGCCACCGTCAGGACATCAGCGACACACAGTATCGTGAGTATATGAAGGTCTTCCCGCAATGGGTCGTCGCTACCTACACGAATAATCTGTTCGCTTTTGAGGATTCCGAACTGTCGGTAACGCGTGCCGTTCCGCGGGGAAGCCGCGGCGATGTGGAAGTCTACACGCGCATCACGCCGAAATCCGGCAACCCGGTCGATGCCGTCTGGCAGGTCCGTAAAAAGGGCAGCAATGATTTCAAAATCCGCAACCTGAAGGTTTCCGGCGTCAATATGGCGCTGACGCAGGAACAGGATTTCAACGCCTATATCAGCCGCAATGGCTTTGACGGCCTTGTCACATTGATGAAGAAACGCATCAGTTGAGGTCCCGCCTCTCGACAGGTGAGGCCGCCTATGTGGACCCGTCGGCCCAGCTTTATGGCGACATAGAGCTGGGCCGTGGTTCATCCGTCTGGATGAATGTGGTCATGCGATCGGAGGCGGCGTCGATCCGCATCGGCGCCATGACGAACATACAGGATTTCGTCATGATCCACACGGATCCCGGCGGCCCTGTCACGGTAGGCGAACATTGTTCGATCACCCACAGGGCGACCCTTCATAATTGCACGATAGGTGATAATTGCCTGATCGGCATCAATTCCACCATTTATGGCGGCGCTGTGATCGGGGACAACTCCATCGTCGGGCAACACGCCTATGTAAAGGACGGCACGATCGTGCCGCCGAACAGCATCGTCGTTGGCAGCCCGGCAAAAGTCATTCGTACGCGCGACAATTGGCTCCCGAACCGGTTGAATGCTGCCATCTATCACCGGAACGCCATCGCTTATGCCGACGGCGACCACCGCGCCTGGACCGGCGAAGATTTCGATGCCTTCATGGAGGATACAATGAGGCGCTTGCAGGCCGAGCATGCGGCGCTATAGCTGCGGATATGAAACAGCACGACGCTTCAGACAGCAAATTGCACCTCGTGTTCGGGGGTCGGGTCAAGGATCCACGCGGACTGGAGTTCGAAGATTCCTCTGCACTCGATATTGTGGGCATCTTCCCCGACTATAAGACCGCTGAAAAGGCGTGGCGCGCTCATGCACAGCGCACCGTCGATGATGCAGAGATGAAATATCTGGTCGTGCACCTGCACGAACTGCTAGAACCCGAAGTTTAACGACCCCAGGGCTGCTTAGCTTAATTTCCCGCCGTGGGCTGAAAGTCCGGCTCTTCAGCTTCATCCAGTGATCCCTGCGCGACGACCGGGTTCCAATTACCCAGCGCCTGATCCGGTTCACTCATATAGCTGGCGACCGTAACGTTGCGACCAAACTTCCGCTGCCGCAGAACATCGAACCCGGCATTGATCAGATTTGCCATATTGTCGTTGCGCAGCTTCGTGGACGGTGCGCCCAGCACAATACCGACCAGACGTTTGCCATCGCGCTGAGCCGATGCCGCGAGCGTGAAGCCAGACGCGTTGGTAAAGCCGGTCTTGATCCCATCGAGGCCCACCAGCTTACCTAGCAGCCGGTTGTGGTTCGGCAGGATCTTGCCGTAGAAATTGTACTGCTGCTGCGAGAAAAACGCATAATAATGCGGATAATGCTGAATGAGGTACGCCGACATGGTAGCGAGGTCGCGCGCCGTCGTCGAATGTGCGGGGTTCGGTAGTCCGGAGGCGTTGTAGAACGCCGTTGCATTCATCCCGATCGATCGGGCCTTCTCCGTCATTTCCTGTGCAAAGGCGACTTCCGTACCTGCCAGATGCTCGCCCAGCGCAACCGCCACGTCGTTGGCGGACTTGGTTGCAAGAACTCGGATCGCCTCCTCAACCGTCAGCCAACCACCCTTGCCCAGCGCCAGTTTGGAGGGGGGCTGCGCCGCTGCATGGGCCGACATGACGACCCGATCGTCCATCTTGATCTTGCCGGCGTCGAGCGCATCGAAGGCCAGCATCATCGTCATCACCTTCGTGATGGAGGCGGGATGACGCGCGGCATCCGCCTTGTGCGCATAGAGGACTTCATTCGTATCGACGTCGACCACGATGGCAGCATATTTTTCGATATCGCTGAGAGAGCGTGCTTGGGCGGGCTGCCACATGCCAAGCAGGAGCAGCATCGTCGCGACGTAAAACGCCGCAGACACAGTCTGCCGCAACTTAAAGTGGTTCATCATGGTGGACGCTGCCCGCATTTCATTTTCCTCCTGTCCCGCGCGATCATGACAGATGGAACATTAATATAAAAGAAATCAGCGTCCTGCTGTCGATGAAGCGAGTCCCCTGTGCGGTGAGCCGAGAGAAGCCAGGGAACCAGCCTGAAACATCGACAACAGACAGGTGCGCGCGCGCATCGGAGAGACGCGGTACATTAAGCCCCTCCGATAGGGGTCAGGCGGCCATGCGCCGGGTATTTCCACCGTAAAAGGTCTCACCCCTCTTCGCCATGTCGCGTAGCATCTGCGGCGGCGCAAAGCGCTCTCCATGCGTCTGAGCCAAACGGTCGAGTATCTGCACGACCCGGTCCAGGCCCAGCGTATCCATATGGCTGAACGGCCCACCGGTGGACGGCATGAACCCCCAGCCCAGGATCGCGCCCAAATCTCCGTCTTCCGGCGTTTCGAGAACATCCTCGGCAAAGCAGCGTGCACATTCGACCAGCTGGCGGAATTTCAGCCTTTCCTGTATTTCCTGCACTTCTGGATCGGCGGGGCCATCCGCTGGCGGGAACGCCTCCCGCAGACCAGGCCACAGCTGCTTGCCGCCCTCGCCATAGTCGTAATAGCCTTTGCCCGATTTGCGTCCGGTGCGACCCTCCGCCATCATCTTCTCGACGACGTCGTCGGCTGCGCCGGGTTTATAGGCGTCGCCCATATCCTTCTTCATCTGCTGCATCACCCTGTGGCCCAGCTCGATCGACACCTCGTCGGATACAGCGAGCGGGCCGACGGGCATGCCCATGTGCTTGCCGGCATTTTCAATCAGCGCCGGGTTTATACCCTCGCCCAGCATGGCCGTCCCCTCCTGCACATAGGTGCCGAAACAGCGTGAAGTGTAGAAGCCGCGGCTGTCATTGACCACGATAGGCGTTTTCCGGATCTGCGCGACGTAATCCAACGCCTTTGCAATGGCTTCCGGACCGGTTTTCTCGCCCACAATGATTTCGACCAAGGGCATTTTTTCAACCGGTGAGAAGAAATGAATACCAATGAACGTCTCCGGCCGCGACCATGCCTTGGCCAGTCCGGTAATCGGCAGCGTCGATGTATTCGACCCGAATATGGTGTCGGGACCAACGACGGCCTCTACCTTCTTCGTGGTTTCCGCCTTGATGTCGCGGTCTTCGAAAACCGCTTCTACGATCAGGTCGCACCCCGCTAGATCGGCATAGTCGGTCGTGGGGTGGATGCGATCGAGGATCGGCTGCACCTTCTCGGCGGACATGCGCTTGCCCAGCTTGTCGGCGGTATATTGCTTGCCCTTTTCCGCCGCCTCCTGCGTGCGGTCGAGCAGGACAACGTTGATGCCCGCACGGGCAGACACCAGCGCAATTCCGGCGCCCATCATGCCGGCACCCAGCATGCCCAGCTTTTGCGTCTTCATCGGCGGAATGCCTTCGGGACGGCGCGCGCCCTTTTCCGCCGCCTGTTTCGATATGAACAGAGAGCGGACCATGTTCGCGGCCTGCGGATCCGCCACCAGCCGGGTAAAATATTTCGATTCCACGCGCAGTGCCGTATCCATCGGCAATTGCGTGCCCTCGTAAACGGCCGAAAGGATCGCAAAGGGTCCGTTCATATTGCCGTTGGTCTGCTTGATGGTCATCGCCGTGCCGCCGATGAAGGTCTGCGCGAAGCCGGGGCTCATGGCACTTGCAGGGCCGCCAGGGAATTTGAACTTCTTCTGATCCCAGGGCTGCACGCCGCCCTTTGGATTTGCCTTCACCCAGGCTTTTGCCTTCTCGACGATTTCCTCCAACGGCGCGATTTCATGCGCCACGCCAAAGCCCTGCGCCTCCTGCGGCGACATTGTTTTACCTTGCAGCAAATACATCAGCGCAGGCTGTACGCCGATCAGGCGCGGCAGGCGCTGCGTACCGCCACCGCCAGGCATCAGTCCGACCATGACCTCTGGCAGGCCTAGCTTTATCTTTGGATCATCCGCGACGACACGGTAATGACAGGCCAAGGCGACCTCCAGCCCGCCACCCAGCGCCAGGCCGTTAATGGCGCAGGCGACCGGCTTTCCGCAGGTTTCCAGCTTTCGCAGGATTTCGTTCACGGGCCAAACCGCCTCGAACAATTGCGCCATTCGAGACTTGCCTGCCGTCGCGCCGCTTTCCTGCTGACCCGCACCAAAGTCGCCCATGCCCTTCAGGTCAGCCCCGGCCATGAAGCCGGATGGCTTGCCCGATGTAATGACGGCGCCCCTGATCGCATCATCGTCAGCGATTTTTTCGACCAGGGTGCGCAGGTCGTTTTGGAATTGTGTCGTTATGACGTTCATCGACTGGCCCGGCAGATCGATGGTCAGCAGTGCAATGCCATCGGCGTCCAGATCAAATTTGATCGTATCGGTGTTCATGTCCTGCTCCCGTCCTATACCCGCTCGATGATGGTCGCGGTGCCCATGCCGGCGCCGACGCAGAGATTGGCGAGGGCCGTGCCCTTTCCGGTCCGCTCCAGTTCGTCCAGAACGGTACCCAGAATCATGGCGCCCGTCGCACCCAGCGGATGCCCCATGGCGATGGCACCGCCATTCAGGTTGATACGATCATGATCAATGTCGAGGGCCTGCATGTAGCGCAGGACGACGGCGGCAAATGCCTCGTTCAGTTCGTAGATGTCGATGTCGCCCACATCCATGCCGGCCCGCTGCAACACCTTTCGCGTCACGAATTCCGGTCCGGTTAACATGATGGTCGGTTCCGACCCGATGGAGGCCATGGCGCGGATACGGGCGCGCGGTTTCAGACCGTATTTGTCACCCATTTCCTTTGAACCGATCAGAATACCGGCGGCGCCGTCCACGATACCGGAAGAATTGCCGCCATGGTGCACATGGTTGATCTTCTCCAGTTCGGGATATTTCTGCAGCACGACGTCGTCATATCCGGGCATTTGCGTGCCAAGCGCCTCGAAAGAGGGATTCAGACCGCCCAGGCCCTGCATGTCCGTGCCAGGGCGCATATGCTCGTCCCGGTCCAGAACGACCTCTCCGATCACGTCCTTCACCGGCACGATGGACCCTTTGAAATAGCCCTTTTCCCATGCATTCGCCGCGCGCCTCTGCGATTCAACGGCATAGGCATCCACATCATCGCGGCTGAACCCGTATTTCGTCGCGATCAGGTCGGCGGAAATGCCTTGCGGCGCAAAATAGGCATGAAAATTGACCGCCGGATCCGTCGCCCAGGCCGCCCCGTCGGAGCCCATTGGAACGCGGCTCATGCTCTCGACGCCGCCGCCGATTGCGAACATCGCTTCGCCCGACATCACCTTTGCCGCAGCCATGTTCGTCGCCTCCAGCCCGGACGCGCAGAAGCGGTTGACCTGTACGCCCGCCGTGGTTTCCGCATAATCGGCGGTAATCACAGCGGTGCGGGCGATGTCACCGCCCTGCTCGCCCACCGGACTGACACAGCCCAGGACGACATCGTCTATGTCCGCCGTGTCGACCTGCGTACGGTCCCGCAGTGCCTGCAGGACCTGCGTCGCCAACTGGACCGGCGTAATCTCGTGCAGGGCGCCGTCGGACTTTCCCCGCCCGCGGGGGGTGCGAACGGCATCGTAGATATAGGCTTCGGTCATATCTCGGTCCTCCTCGATAACCCGCGCCGCTATCCGGCCTGCGGGTAGCGCGACTGCGCGCGCCTTCATTCGATCTGCTCGCTAGGTAGGGACGATGCCCCGCCTCAAACCCCTCCCCGAAAGGGGAGGGACGGCACTACTTATCCGCGCGCGAACGCCTCTTCCGGCAATGCCATCATGCTCTCCGCGCCAGCCTCCAGCTTGCGGCGCAGGGCGCCGGCGTCGGGCAGATAGCGGTCCATATAATAGCGGGCGGTGATCAGCTTGGCGGTGTAGAAACCGTCGTCCGATGCGCCATCGGCCAGACGGGCCTGCGCCGCCCGCGCCATTTTCAGCCACATCAGGCCCAGCGATACCACGCCCATCAGGTGCATGTAGGGCACCGCCCCCGCACCGGCGTCGTTCGGATTGGCGGTACCATTCTGCATCAGCCACATGGTCGCGGCCTGCAATTCGCCGCCGGCCTTTTCCAGCTTGGCAGCCAGCGGCGCCAGAACCTCGTCCGCCTTGGCCGCCTCGATTTCCTCTGTGACCATGGCCGCGAACTGCATCAGCGCCTTGCCGCCATTCCGGCCCAGCTTTCGCCCCACCAGATCCATCGCCTGGATGCCGTTCGTCCCCTCGTATATCTGGGCGATGCGGGCGTCGCGGACATATTGTTCCATGCCCCATTCGGTGATGTACCCGTGGCCGCCATATACCTGCTGCGCGTTCACCGCCGTCTCGAACCCCTTGTCGGTAAAGTAGCCCTTTATGACCGGGGTCAGCAGGCCGACGATCTCATCCGCCTCTTCGCGTTCCTCCTCCGTTTCCGCATGGTGGGCCAGATCGATCTGCAGCGCCGCCCACATGGTCAGCGCCCGGGCACCCTCCGTAAACGCGCGGGCATCCATCAACATGCGGCGCACGTCGGGATGGACCATTATCGGGTCGGCTTTCGCATCCTTGTCTTCCGGACCGGTCAGCGCCCTGCCCTGACGGCGTTCCCGCGCATAGGTGACGGCGTTCTGATAGGCGACCTCACCCTGCGCCAGCCCCTGCAGGCCGACACCCAGGCGCGCGGCATTCATCATGATGAACATCGCGGCCAGCCCTTTTTCCGGCTCGCCGACCAGATAGCCGGTCGCCTCGTCATAATTCATGACGCAGGTGGCGTTGCCGTGAATGCCCATCTTTTCCTCTATGGAGCCGCAGATGACGCCGTTCCGCTCTCCGATCGAACCGTCTTCGTTCACCAGAAATTTGGGCACGATGAACAGCGAAATGCCCTTCACATTGTCGGGCGCGTCCTCGCGCTTGGCGAGAACCAGATGAATGATGTTTTCTGAAAGGTCGTGCTCGCCAGCGGAAATGAAGATCTTCTGACCGGAAATCTTGTAGCTGCCGCCGCCCGCATCTGCTGCCTTGGTGCGGATCAGGCCCAGATCGGTGCCGCAATGCGGTTCCGTCAGGTTCATGGTGCCGGTCCACTCGCCCGAGATCATCTTTGGCATATAGGTCTGTTTCTGCTCGTCGCTGCCCTTGACGTTGATGGCGGCGATCGCCCCCGCGGTCAGGCCGGGATACATGGCGAACGCCATGTTGGCGGAACACATATATTCTTCGAACGCCATCGACACGACGTGCGGCAGGCCCTGCCCGCCATAGTCGGCATTCTGGCCCAACGTGCCCCAGCCGCCCTCGACGAACTGATCATATGCCGCCTTGAAACCGGCAGGTGTGGTAACACTGCCATCCTGTTGCCGCGTACACCCCTCATGGTCGCCGACCTGGTTCAGCGGAAACAGAACCTCGGACACGAACTTGCCGCCCTCTTCCAGAACCGCGGCGATGGTGTCGCCGTCGGCATTCCGAAAGCCCGGCAGATCGGCATATTTCTGCAGGTTGAGAACGTCCGTCATCACGAACTGCGTGTCACGCACGGGGGCGGTATATTCAGGCATTTGCGGCTTTTTCCTTCAAATCCGGCATTTCTTCAACGGCATGAAGAAACGCCTGCAGGTCTGCGATCGTATCGTCGATATCCATGCGCTGGCGCTTCAGCGCGTCCACACGTTCGCGGCATTTGCCGACCAGCGCCACTCGCTGTTTCGCTGGGCCGCCGGATTTATAAATATCCAGCAGTTCGCGAATTTCGGCCAGGCTGAAGCCCACGCGCTTGCCTCGCAAGATCCACCCGAGCCGGGCACGGTCGCGTTTCGAGTAGATGCGGTTCTGCCCCTCCCGTTCCGGAGAGAGAAGTCCCTCGCTCTCATAAAAGCGGATCGTGCGCGCCGTTACATCGAACTCACGCGCAAGATCCGCGATCGTGAACGAAGCGGCGTCGGCGGGGCTGATTTTGCTAAGCAGTGCAGCGGACATCATCATCCTCGTCTAATTTACGTTGACGTAAACGTCAAGAAGAGCCGCAGCTGTCGGCCTGCTTTACACTTATGGTTAACTCAGCGGCGGAATGCGGCGGAAGTGGTTGCTAACCAAGGTTAACTTCTAACTGGCACAATGATTGCGTGTTCGTAACGGCGGGGAACAGTGTTGATTTGGGAGTATCGTAATGAAGTTGATTACAAAAACAGCCGCCACCCTGCTTGCCGGCATAGCCACTTCGGCCTTGGCAGGCCCCACCGCTTACACGCTCAGCAATAATGGCACGACGCTGGTCAGCTTCGATGTCGATGCGCCGGGAACCGTCAACCAGACGGCTATTTCGGGTGCAGCCAATTTAATGGGTGTCGATTTCCGTCCCCTGGACGGGCAGCTTTACGGCTATTCTGACGAAAATGACAGCTACTACACCATCAATTCCACGACAGGTGTAGCGACGCTGGCCAGCCCATCTCCTGCGGCAGAGCCCACAGGGGTGATGAGCGGCGACATCGATTTCAACCCGACCATCGACCGCCTGCGCACCGTCAATACGAACCGCGAAAATATCGTATATAATCCGAATGATGGCGGCACGACGCGCGTGACCATGCTGGCCTATGACGCAGGTGACGAGAACGAAGGCGTCATCCCCTCCATCGTCGGCAATGCCTATACGAACAGCTTTGCCGCCAATAATGGCGTCGCGGGCAACACCACGCAGTACGTCCTCGATTCCGACCTAAACTCACTGGCAACGCTGGCGAACAATACGGGCATCCTCGACACCATCGGAACGCTGATGATCGACGGCATGATGCTGGATTTCGGTGAAGATGCGGGGTTCGATATTCTGTCTGTCGATGGTTCGTCCAATACGGCCTACGCGCTCCTCGACACCGGCGAGATCGGCTTCGAACTGTTCAGCATCAACCTGACGACGGCTGAGGCAACCCGCCTTGGCGATCTACAGGCCGGTCTTGGCGGTTTGCTGGGTCTGGCAGTCGCCCCGGCGGTCGAAGACGTGCCGGAACCCGCGGCTTTGGGTCTTCTCGGTCTGGGTCTCGCGGGCCTGATCGCAGCGCGCCGTCGCCGCGCCTGAAGGTCGCCATCGTTAGAAATGGGGCGCGGCGAATCCGCGCCCCATTTTTATGCGTCGTGGATTAGCGATCCGTCTTTGTCGACGCGTCGATAAAAACAACTCCGCCGCCCGGTGTGACAGGCTGGCCCTGTTGGCTCGACCTGCAACCATATCGCGTCCTGATCGCAGTCGACGCGGATTTCGCGGACGCGCAACACGTTTCCACTGGTTTCCCCTTTCATCCACAATGATTTGCGGGATCGGGACCAGAAATGCGCCTTTCCGGTTTCCTGAGTCAGGCGGAACGCCTCTGCATTCATGTGGGCCAGCATCAGGACTTCGCCCGTGGCCACATCGGTGGCCACGGCGGTCACGAGGCCATCGGCATTGAATTTCAGGTCGAGCGTGTCGCCCTCTTCGCGCATGTTCATGGCGACAGGCTAATCGCGACGGCCCCCACCTTCAATGATTTCTCAGCGCCTCGATCAGCTCGTCCTTCGACATGTCCGACCGGCCCTCTATGCCGATTTCCTGGGCCTCCTCGTAAAGCTCGTCCTTTGTGCGGTCCTCATATTTTCTGCTGTCGCGATCCACACTTCCGCTGGCCTGCGCGTTTGCGATGCGGGCGGCCTTCTCCTTCGAAGCGCCCTGATCCCTCAGCTCTTCATAGGTCTCATCGTTCTTGATCTGCGAACCGTGTTCCTTTGCCATTTCTTTTCTCCTTTCATGCGCCCAACGCATGGCAGTCCCTTTGGTGACATTCGTATGCGACGCGCCTATATGCGGGCTACTCCGCAGCCGTCCGGAACCTCTGTTCATGCTCACAACCAATCCTTTCGACGACGACAAGCTGCGCGAGGAGTGCGGCGTATTCGGCGTATATGGCGCCGAGGGGGCCGCGGCGCTGACCGCGCTGGGCCTGCATGCGCTGCAGCATCGCGGGCAGGAGGCGGCGGGCATTTCCAGCTGGGACGGTACGCTGTTCTATACCAAGCGGGAAATGGGTCACGTCGCCGGCAATTTCGATTCGGAGGAAGCGATCCGGCAATTGCCCGGCCATGCCGCCATCGGTCATGTGCGTTATTCGACAACGGGCGAGACGGCCATGCGCAATGTGCAGCCCCTGTTCGCCGAACTGTCTTCGGGTGGCTTCGCGGTGGCGCATAACGGCAATATCTCCAACGCGCTGCACCTTAGGAAGGCGCTGAACAAGCGCGGCTCCATCTTCCAGTCGACCAGCGACACGGAGGTTCTGATCCACCTGGTCGCGACATCGGCGTACCGGCCGCTTCTCGACCGAATCATCGACGCGCTGAAGCAGGTGGAGGGCGCCTACAGCCTTGCCTGTCTGACGCCGGAAGGACTGATCGCCTGTCGCGACCCGCTGGGCATTCGCCCGCTGGTTCTGGGCAAGCTGGAAGAAACCTATATCGTGGCATCCGAAACGGTGGCGCTGGACATCGTTGGCGCGACCTTCATCCGCCAGGTCGATCCCGGCGAGCTGCTTGTGATCGGCGAAAAGGGCATCCGGTCCCTGCGCCCCTTTGGCGATCACGCCCCACGTCCGTGTATTTTCGAACATGTCTATTTCTCGCGGCCCGACAGCACGCTGGACGGCAACAGCGTCTATGCGGTCAGGAAGAACATCGGGTCCGAGCTGGCGAAGGAAAGTCCGGTCGACGCCGATGTCGTCGTTCCCGTCCCGGACAGCGGCAACCCCGCCGCGCTGGGGTTTGCACAGGAAGCGGGTATCCCCTTCGAACAGGGTATCATCCGATCCCATTATGTCGGTCGCACCTTCATTCAGCCGGGTCAGGGCATTCGCGACCTGTCGGTGAAGCTGAAACACAATGCCAATCGCGGCGTCGTCGAGGGCAAGCGCGTCGTCCTGATCGATGACAGTATCGTGCGCGGCACCACCAGCCTGAAGATCGTGCAGATGATGCGTGATGCCGGGGCGAAGGAGGTGCACATGCGCATTGCGAGCCCGCCGACGCGCAATCCCTGCTTCTATGGCGTCGATACGCCGGATCGTTCCAAATTGCTGGCGGCGCAGATGGACATCGAACGGATGCGCGCCTTCATCAAGGCGGACAGCCTGTCGTTCATCACTGTCGACGGCCTTTACCGCGCGCTCGGCCTTGCATCGCGCGATGATACCAAGCCGCAATTTTGCGACGCTTGTTTCACCGGCGCCTATCCCACCAGCCTGACCGATCAGGAGGATGAAGCGGGACCGGACCAGTTCAGCCTGCTGGCAGCGCAGGCCGCGGAATGAGTGGCGCGTCTCCCCAGGCTCTCGCGCTCGTCACCGGTGCGTCCCGCGGCATTGGCGCCGCCACTGCAAAACATCTGGCGGCACAGGGTTATCATGTTCTCCTGACCGCCCGCACCGAAGGCGGTCTCGAAGAAGTCGAGGACGAGATCCACGCAGCCGGCGGCACCGCGACGCTCGCGCCGTTCGACCTTGCCGATTTCGAGGCGGTGGACAGGCTGGCGCAGGCCGTTGCTGGTCGCTGGGGTCGGCTGGACGCCCTGATCCTGAACGCGGCCATGCTGGGCGACCTTGGGCCCCTGCCCCATAGCGATCCCGACGAGTTCGAGACGCTGTTCAAGCTGAACGTCACCGCCAATTTTCGCCTGCTGAAGGCGTTCGATCCGCTGCTTCGTGCCGCGCCGAAGGCGGATGTGGTTGCGATCACATCCTCTGTCGCAAAGACGCCGCGTGCCTTTTGGGGACCCTATGCCGCGTCAAAGTCCGCGCTGGTGACGCTGGTGCAAAGCTATGGCGAAGAAATGGACGGCCTGGCCGACGTCCTTACCCATGTCGTCGATCCGGGCGGTACCGCGACGGCGATGCGGGCAAAGGCCTTTCCCGGAGAAGACCAGACGAAGCTGAGGTCGCCTGAGGACGTAGCGGACGAAATCGCCGGAAAACTGCGCCGCTAGTTCAACCGTCGATTTTCGCGCCGATACACGCCGACGCCGGTGCGGCGGCACAAACCGGACACCCCCCACCGATCAGGCGAACCGGACAAAACGCACACTCAGCGCGCATGTGCGCGCACGCGCGCGCGTACCTATACGGGGGCCGGTGCGCCCGCCCGCAAAGCGAGGCGGGGGTTTTTCCGACGTGACGATGAGAAGGAACGAGCGGAAGAGTCTCATTTGGAATCCTATTTTCCAATTAGATTTCAGCCAATTCCGGTCGATTTATCCTACACCGTGTCGGCACGGACACTAATCTGTGCGGTTCGCTGTGCGCTTCCCTACAAATACCAAGAGGCCGTCATTGCCGCACAGGAGGAAATTGAAGCCGCCCGCGAGGCAGCCGTCTGATCAGGCGGCCAGCTTCCGCATCTTCGTCAGCTTCTTCAGGACCATGTCGCGCTTCAGCTTGGACAGATGATCGATGAAGAGGATGCCCTCCAGATGGTCCATCTCGTGCTGCAGCACGGTGGCAAGGAAACCGTCGATTTCCTGTTCATGAGCATTGCCGTCATAATCGAGCCAGCGGGCACGAATGACGGAGGGGCGGTCGATTTCGGCATATTGCTCCGGCACCGACAGGCAGCCCTCATTATAGGTCGTCATTTCCTGCGACCGTTCGAGGATTTCCGGATTCACGAAATAAAGGGGCGCACGCACGCGCTTATCCTCGTCTTCCTCGCCCTCCGGCAGTTCCTGCAGATCTATGACGAGAACCCGCACGGGTTCACCCACCTGTATCGCCGCGAGGCCAATGCCCGGCGCCGCGTACATCGTTTCCAGCATATCGTCCATCAGACGGCGCAGCTCGTCAGTGACGGCATCGACGGGCTGCGACACCTGCTTCAGGCGTGGGTCCGGGGTCTCGACAATAGGAAGAATAGCCATAGCGGCCTATGTAGAAAGCGGTCGCCGCGCCCGCAAGGCTTGGGCGATCGTGCCCTCATCCAGATAGTCCAGTTCGCCCCCGACCGGAACGCCATGCGCCAGCGTGGTTACCGACACACCGGCATCCTGCAGCCGTTCGGCAAGATAATGCAGCGTGGTCTGCCCCTCCATGGTGGCGTTCATGGCGAGGACCACTTCGCTGACGACGCCGCCGCGAACGCGCGCCAGCAAGGGTTCCACCGACAAATCATCGGGGCCGACGCCCTCCAGCGCGGACAGCCTGCCGCCAAGGACGTGATAGCGCCCGGCGAACAGGCGCGCGCGATCCATCGCCCACAGGTCCGCCACCTCCTCCACAACGGCCAGCAACGTTTCGTCGCGGCGGTGATCTGTACAGATATGGCAAGGATCGGACGTATCGATATTGCCGCAGATCGAACAGGTGGACATGCACAGATCGACGGCCTGCAACGCCGCCTGCAAGGGCTTCAACGCAGTCTCTCGCCTTTTCAGCAGGTGCAGGACCGCTCGCCGGGCCGACCGGGGGCCAAGCCCGGGGAGACGCGAGAGAGCCTGGGTCAGCGCTTCGATTTCAGGAGATGACATGATGTTCATTTAGGGCGGGACGCAAAGTGAACAAGCGCACCAATTGAAGCGGCCGTTCTTATGCCCGGCGGGCAAGGCATCGACAGGCCCACCCGCCCGCGACAAAGGTTGCGCAACAGTCACCGGCGGCGTAGCCCGCGCGCATGCGCCTCGCCTTTATGGGAACCCCTCCTTTCGCCGCGACCGCCCTGCGGCAGCTGCACGCGGCGGGGCATGACATCGCCGCCGTTTACACACAGCCGCCCCGCGCCGCGCGGCGCGGAAAGAAGGTGCAGCGTTCTGCCGTGCATGAACTTGCGCAGGAACTCGACCTGCTGGTGCGCCATCCCGAGTCCCTGAAGGGGGCGGCGGAGCAAACCGCCTTTGCAGGGCTGGATCTGGATGTGGCCATCGTCGCTGCCTATGGCCTGATCCTGCCGCAGGCGATCCTCGACGCCCCCCGCCACGGCTGTATCAACATACACGCATCTCTATTGCCGCGCTGGCGCGGTGCGGCGCCGGTGCAGCGCGCCATTCTGGATGGCGACAGGGTGACGGGCGTGACCATCATGCAGATGGATGCGGGGCTGGACACTGGGGCGATGCTGTTGACGCGGCAGGTGGAAATCGCGGGAAAGACGGCAGGGATGCTGACAGACGAGCTGGCGCTCGTCGGGGCCGAGCTGACAGTCGAGGCGCTTGGCGATCTTGCCGCGCTGCGTGCCGAACCGCAGCCGCATGAGGGCGCGACATATGCGCGAAAGATCGACAAGGCGGAGGCCGAGCTGGACTTCACGCGCGATGCCGTGGACGTGGAGCGCGCCGTGCGGGCGTTCAATCCCGCCCCAGGCGCTTGGTTCCTCGCCAATGGCGAACGGATCAAGGTGTTGGAGGCCGCGGTGGTTGCCGACCGCGGTGCAGCAGGTACGGTTCTGGACGAGGGACGTGTCATCGCCTGTGGTACCGATGCCCTGCGGCTGCGGCTGGTCCAGCGGCCGGGGAAACGCCCCGTCGGTATTAAGGATTTCCTGAACGGCTTTGCCATGCCCGCGCGTATCGATCCGTGCCCCGCTATCGCCTGACAATCGAATATGACGGGCGCCCGTTCATGGGCTGGCAGCGGCAGGCCCATGGCGCGACCGTGCAGGCGGCGATCGAGGATGCCTTTGGAGAGTTTGCGGGTGAGACGCCAACACTGTTCGGCTGTGGCCGCACCGATTCGGGCGTCCATGCGCTGGGTCAGGTCGCCCATGTCGATCTGCAGCGCGATTTCACACCGTTCCGCCTGTCAGAGGCGCTGAATGCAAAGCTGCGCCCGCATCCCATCGCGATTCTGGAGTGCGCCCAGGTCTCAGAGGATTTTCATGCGCGGTTCGATTGCAGGGCCCGCGCCTATCGCTACGTCATCCGCAATCGCCGTGCGCCGCTGACGCTGACCACCGGGCGCGAATGGCGCGTGCCGCAACAGCTGGACGAGGCCGCCATGCACGCCGCCAGCCAGCATCTGATCGGCAAACATGATTTCACCACCTTTCGCGCGGCACAGTGCCAGGCGAAAAGCCCCATCAAGACCATGTCGCATCTGGCCGTGCGAAGAGAGGGCGACCGAATCATCGTCGATGCGGAGGCGCCAAGTTTCCTGCACCACCAGATTCGATCAATCACCGGCTGCCTTGCCATGGTGGGCGACGGCCGCTGGACGCCGGAGGACATGAAGCAGGCACTGCTTGCTCGCGACCGGTCCCGGCTAGGGCTTAACGCACCGCCGGACGGACTTTATTTCGTATGCGCAACATATTGAGAAAAGTGTCGGTTTCCTTGACAGATTTGTAATTGGTTTCATGAGAGGTTAAACGGCACGGGAATAAATCTTAACGGTTCCGAACGCTTATACAGGTTGGCTTAATTCTTGCTTCGATTCGGCGAATTCTGAGGGACATTGATGCATAGCGATCCACAGCACGGATCCACCCGAATTGGGGCGGGAAGGCAGAGACCATGGTGATGCGAAAACGGCAGCCGCGAAATTTCTTTCCCGGCAATGCCCTCCTGCTGTGGTTGGGCGTCGGGATCTTCGTCATCGGCGGCATCTTCATTTATTTTTATGGTTCCCTTAGGGCGAGCAACCTTTCGCCGGTATCCAGCCCGGCAGCCGCATCAACGACGTCCACATCGAGTACCGTCCCCCGCGAAACGGCAAATTCGCTGCGGGAGCTGGGCATCGATGCGGAAGCCAGCAATTTGTCGCCCGAAGCGCAAAGCGCCATAGCCCGCGCGCATCAGGCCGCCCTGGCGGCCGGGCGAACGGAAACGGGCGCGGACACCTCTCAGCAGGGTCAGGACGCCGCACCAGCCGCCACAGGCGACGGCGGCGAAAATCCTGTCAGCGTTCCGGGCGAGGAAGCGGGCAATGATGCCGCGCCTGCATCGTCCGCACCTGTCGAAGTGCCGGAAATGTAGCGGAATCCGGTCCTGCGATCAGGTTAAGCAGGGCGGTGGATTATAGGCGGCGCAGCGACTCTTCCAGCATGATCATCTGCCATAAGGTGCGGCTGTGTTCCGCCTTTCCGCTGCGATGATCCGCGGCAAGCTTTGAGAAGTTTTGCATGTCGAACCAGCCGCTGTCCGCGACCCGCGATGAACGGCTGAGCGATGCGACCCGGTCGGCCAGTGCGCCGCGAAACCAGCGTTCGATGGGGACGACGAAGCCCATTTTCTTTCGATAGAGAATATCGTCCGGCAGGTGCCGTTTGAGGCTGCGCTTCATCAGCCATTTGCCTTCGCCGCCTTGCAGACGCTTTGAAGGGGGCAGGCCCGCGATCCATTCGACCAGTTCGTGATCCAGCAGCGGCTCGCGCGCCTCAAGCCCCACAGACATGGAGGTTCTGTCCACCTTCGTCAGTATGTCGCCGGGCAGATAGTGGCGGATGTCGGTATATTGCGCCGCCCCCAGGGCGCTCGATGCCGGCGCCGCGGCAAAGGTATCCGCATAAAGGTGCCGCGCCTCGTACCCACCCAGCGACGATTTCAGGCGATCCGAGAATAAGGAGGCGCGCGCATTGTCCGAGGTGACGGAGACGGCGTGATAATATGCCTCCCCCGGTGCCATGGCGAGCGCCTCCAATGTGGTTTTGGCGCGCAGGAAACGCGGCGCGCCGTCCAGCTTTGGATAGGCACGGCCCATGGCGCCAAAGACGCTGCGCCGCAGCCCGGCGGGCAGCACGCCACGGATTTTCTGCTCGTTCATGAACAGGCGGTAACGGCGATAGCCGGCCATCGCCTCGTCGGCGCCGTCGCCGGACAAAGCCACCTTCACATGTTCACGCGCCAGTTCGCACACCCGGTATGTGGGAACCGCGCTTGCATCCGCGAAGGGTTCGTCAAAGGCGCGGCCCAGGGTCTCGATCAGGCCGTAATCATCTGCGGTGACGGTCCGCGTGTGATGTTCCGTCGCGTAACGCCTGGCAACCCCCGCCGCATGCGATGTCTCGTCAAAGCCGCCCTCGTCGAAACCGATGGACAGGCTTCTGATCTGACGTTCGGAAATGCCCGCCATCAGGGCAACGACCGCCGATGAATCGACGCCGCCGGACAGAAAGGCCGCCACCTCCACATCGGCGACCATCCGGCTACCTACGGCGACCTCCAGCCGCTGAATGAGTTCATCGGCGAGGCGCGCCGAGGATCCGCGGTGTTTCGGACGGAACTCCAGATCCCAATAGCGGACGGGGGTGGGGGCATCCATGCCCTGCTTCAGCGTCACATGATGTGCTGGCGGCAGCTTCGTGACCGACTTCAGGATGCTCTTGTCGTCGGGGACATATCCATAGGCGAAATAGTCCTCGATTGCGCGCGGATCGATGTCGGTGGGCAAGTTGGGATAGGCCAGCAGCGCCTTCATCTCGCTGCCGAACAGCGTTCGCCCGTCGGCCAGATGCGCCATGTAGAGCGGCTTTACCCCGAAACGGTCGCGCGCCAGGAACAGCGATCGCTCGGCCTCGTCCCAGATGGCGAAGGCGAACATGCCGCGCAGGCGCGGCAGCATGTCCGGTCCCCAGGCGCGATATGCCTCGATCAGCACTTCGGTATCGCTGTCATAGCGAAACTGGTGCCCCGCCGCCTCCAGCGTCGCCTTCAGTTCCCGGAAATTATACATCTCTCCGTTGAAGACGATCTGGAAGCGGGCGTCCATGCTGGGCATGGGCTGCGTTGCATGCGTCAGATCGATGATGGAAAGTCGCCGGTGACCGAGCGCGATGCCCGGCTTGCTCCACGTCCCGCGCCCGTCTGGCCCGCGATGTTCCAGCGCGTCCGTCATGGCGTCCAGAACCTGCGGTGGCAGGGTGCGCCGGTCCCGCCGGTCGAAGGCGCCTGCAATGCCGCACATCAGCCGGTAATCGCCGCCTGATCGATGACGCTGTCCGGGGCACCCATGGCGGTGACGAAATCCGCAATGGCGTCCTGCCCTCGATCCGACGCATCGGTTCGCTCCGTGGAAACAACCAACGTCGCCACTCGGCCCGGTCCGCCGAAGAGCCGCGTTTTCAGCAGGGCAAGTTTCGCCGCATAGTCGCTGCCCATCAATTCGTCCCCGATCAGATAATATTGCCAGACGTCGCGAATCCAGGGGCGCCGTTGCAATTGCACGCCACGGCCGCCGGGCGGATTGGCGATGTCGCGGCTCCAGCTCCAGTCGCCATCCGGTTCGATCAGACCATTGCCATAGACGATCATTTCGTGATCCGGGCCCTGGCTGTCATAGATCGCGATGTAAAGGTCGACCCGGCGGCCCTCCCCATCGGCATAGCTTTGCCACGCCTGCGCATCCGAATTGTCATAGAGCGGGGTCCAGTCTGAACCATTACGCGCTACCTTGGTCCAGCCAGGCACCTCCGGCATGTCGACGCGCGCGACGATATCGTCCGTGCCCCCCTCTACCACTACCATGCTGTAAACGGGTGCCGCAGCGATGGCGACGAGGCCTGCAATTGCCGCAATCATGAATGCGGGCGGGGCCGGGACACGCGGCGCCACACGCTGCAGGCGGGCGGGATCGAAGGCCGGATCGTCGACCGGTCGGTCGAAGAAGAACCAGCCTACCCCCAGCACCACGGCCATGACGATCGCAAAGAAGAACCAACCATAGACGACGTGATCGACGCCCTTCGCAAAGGCCGGCGTGGTCAGATGAGCGATATAGATGGTGCCCCATGCACGTATGCCATTGGCGATGATCGCCAGCGCAACCGCACAGACCACGCAGGCAATGCGCCGAAAAGTGCTCTTGAAGCATAGATGGGCGACCAGCGTGGCGAACGCCACCATGGCGACCAGAAAACGGACGCCGGAGCACGCCTCCGCCACTTCAAAGGCGCCAGTCGGGATCTGGATAAAGACGCCGTCGATGAATGCCGGCACCTCGAACAGATCGAGCAGAAAAATGCTCATTTCCGCAGTGATCATCTGCAGAAACGGGACAAGCTGATCACCGAAGGGGATCATGAAGATCGCGTAGAATAGCGGGAACAGCAGGCCGCGCGCGACTGTCAGGCCCAGCACCAGCGGCACGCTGACCATCAGCATGCCGACGAGCGCCGTGTGACGCACGAGCGCCACGCCCGCGACCTCGCCCAGCAGCCAGCCCACACCGCCCAGCAGCAACAGGGCGGCAGCGGGCAGGAACGGGCGCGGCGTCAGCGCGGCCACTTCCCTGCGGCGCTGCCATACCAGATAGGCGATGATGGGAGGCACCAGCAGGCAGTGCTGATAGATGGAATTATTCCACCATGCGTCGAAAATGCCGAGCGCGTCGCGCCAGAACAAGGCGAGGATGGCAAGCACCAGGCCACCCCAGACAGTCAGCGACAGACGCCAGGCAGGGGATTGCGACACGAGAGGTGTCGCATGCGCGCTATCGATGGCCGTTGCCTCATTCATGATCAGGCGCTCCTCAGCTTACCTTGTGCCGCTCTATGATCGCATCGAGCCGCTGCATCTGGTGCGGCCAGCTATATTCGGCCACCATGCGTGAGCGCGCTGCGGCGCCCAGATCACGCCGGCGCACCTCATCCTGCATCAGTTCTATCAGTTGCGCGGCGAAATCCTCCGCGCTGTCGGCGATGCACAGGTCCCTTCCCGGTTCCGCGTGAATACCGGAAAATGCGTGCTGTGTCGCGACAACAGGGCGTCCCATGGCCATGGCCTCAAGAACCTTGTTCTGAACGCCGCGCGCGATACGAATCGGCGCAACGGCAATATCGGCGGCGGCAACATAGGGCCGCACGTCTGGCACGCGGCCGGTAACGCTGATGCCCTCACGCTTACCCAAGGCCTTTACCTCTTTTGACGGAGAGGATCCTACCACCCAGAATTCGGCCTTTGGCAGTGTCTTGCGTACCCGCGGCAGAATATCCTTCGCCATCCAGATGGCGGCATCGATATTGGGCTTATAGTCCATCGCGCCCGTCAGGACGAATGCAGGCTGCCCCGGCGTCATCGGCGTGAAATCCGCATCGGCGCTGAAATAATCCAGATCGACACCATTGTTCAGCGGATAGACGGTATGGGCGTAGGAGCCCGCATAGGATTTGAAGAGCGCAGCCTCCGCCTCGGAAACGAACAGGCTGGCATCGACATTACGCGCGACGTTCTTTTCGAATTGCGCCAGCAGCTTTGCCTCTCGCGCGTAGATCTTTGACTTGGGCCAGGACGACTGCCGGGAATATTGGCGAAACTTGTCGGAATCGATGTCGACGAAGTCCATCACGATCAGGCGTCGACGTGTGGTGTGCTTCAGGACATAGGGGGCCATCTGCCCCGAAAACAGAAACACATGATCGACGCCGCCCCGGTCGAGCAGGGCGCGCACGAAGCGGTGCATTTCCCTGTCCTCCCACATGGCGATGGAGAGTGGCTTTGCCGAAGCAAGCCCGCCGAGCAAACGCGACGCGCGCGCCCTGCCCGTCGCAACGTCGAGCAGGCACACATCCTTGCAGATGGATCGCAGAAAGGGCTCGTGCTGGCGGTCGGCGGGATCATCCACGAACGCGCCCAGATGCACGTCAAATCGTTCGGTCAGATGCTTCAGGATGTTCCACGACCGGATTTTATCTCCCTTGTCAGGCGGATAGGGGATCCGGTGCGATAGAAACAGAAGTTCGGGCTTGGCCATCAGCCGAGATTTTTCGCGATGAAAGGCCCGACGCCATTGGCAACCCACAGCGGCAAACGCTGCCACATCTCAGTCATCATCTTGAATTTCGGGCTGTTAGGATTGAGGTCGGGCATCGTCGCCCCCTCGCCCAGGCGATATTCATAAACAAGCGGCTGCGGCTCGAACCCCCAATTCTTCTTGTAGGAATAGGGGCCGGTGCCGACCTTCGAGCGGCCGAAATCAAATGAGGTGCAGCCGCGCTCCCGCGCATGCTCCATCAGCATCCAATACATATGCTCGTTCGCGCGCAGCGCCCGCGCGGCAAAGACACCGCCGCCCCAATAGGGATAGACCGTTCCGTCATGGTAGAAAGAGAGGACGGAAGCGACCGGCTCTCCATCCTTTCGTACCGTCAGAATATCGGCATCCTCGCCAAAGCGGGCCAGCATTTCGCGGAAAAGGGCGCGAGGGAACACCGGGGTTCCCAAATTGCGAACGCTGGTGGCGTAGATGCGGTAATGTTCGTCAAGGGCCGCCGCATCGCGCCCAATCGCAACCTCAAGACCAAGCTTCAGGGATTTACGGACTTCCGCTCGCTGTTTCCGGGGAATTGCTTTCAGGTTTTCTTCGCTATCCTCATCAATATCGCGGACGAAGGCGGCATAGGTCGTGGCCTTTTCCTGCCATTGCGGATGGATGCGCCCCGGCCCGCGATATTCCAGTACGGCAATGCCGGCGCGGCGGGCAATGTCCCACGCCGCGTCATCCAGCGCGGCGAGCGCCGCTTCGTCGTCAAACAAGGGCCCGCCCTCGACCGCGAAACCGCTGGACACCAGGCTTTTGCCAAACAGAAGAGATCGAATTTCCGTCAGCGGCAGAATACCGACGGACTGGTCGCCCCTCAGCGCCACCAGATTATGCGTGCGGTGTCCGCAGGCGGCGGAGACAGCATCGCCCCATGCGCGGCGGTGGAACGGCTTGCTGCCGCTCGCACGCGCAAGATATGCGTCATAGGCCGCATCATCGGTAACGATGCGAAGGCCATCCTCCCCAAGTGCGTTCATGCGACCAGCCGCTCCTGCTCCGGCAGAAAGACACGGTCCATGCGGTCCCAGCGAAAGCGCTTCAGAAGCTTTTCCAGCTTCGCCTGCATGACCGACAGGTTGGTATAATGCCGCACGCGCGATTTCAGCGGCGCGTTCGGAATACGCGGCTGGCCCGGGTCGATTTCCCACGGGTGGAAGTAAAACAAGGTGGGCTGTTTCTCGACACGATTGACGCGATCGATCGCCCAGGTGGAAAATTTATAGGGCAGCAGGCGAAAGAATCCGCCGCCGCCACAGGCCATGCGACGTCCCATATATTCGACCGTCGTCACCGGCACCTCGATCATGTCGCTGCCCGTGACGGGCCGGTGGGGGAAGCGCGGCGCCTCTGGCCAGCCATAATGATCGGACTGGATGGGGGCGACGCTGGACGAATAACGATAGCCCTCCTCGGCCAGCACCTCCAGCGCCCAGGCATTGTCGCGTCCGATGGAAAAACTGGGCGCGCGATAGCCGGTCACGGCAACACCTGCCGCATCCTCGATCAGCCGCTTCGCCTTTCTAAGGTCGGCGCGGAATTCGTCGGCGGTAAAGCTGTGCACGCGATCATGCTGATAGCCATGGCTGGCGATTTCATGCCCGCGTGAGACAATTTCCTGAATCAAAGCGGGCGAACGTTCCGCCACCCAGCCAAGGGTGAAGAAGGTCGCGAAAACGCCATGTGTCTCGAACATGTCCAGCGAAGCGCGCGTATTCGCCTCTACCCGGCTGGCATGCGCCGACCAGTCCTCGCGGCGGATCACCCGCTCGAAGGCGCCGACCTGGAAGTGTTCTTCCACATCGACGGACATGGCATTGACGATACTCATTCCGCGATTGGATTTCCGGGAACGACCGCGCCCGCCGACAGCCCCTCCAACTGCTCGTTCATGTCCGACATCAGCGACAATAGCTGTTTCAACACCTTGTCATGTGCCTCTGCCTGCCGCTCCAGCCGGTCCAGCCGTTCGGTCGAGGCCGCATCGGACGTGCCGCCGGAATTGCCCCCGCTCTGCGGCGCACTGCCGGAGCGGGCGGCCTCTACCTGTCGATGGAAACTGGCGCGGTCGGGCATGGCATTGTCGGCGTCGTAATCCGCGACGACCTCGGTAATCAGGTCTCGGTCGAGTTCGTGCGCTTCTTCCAGCGCGGCGAACAAAAGCACGCGCGACATGATATTGTTGATGCGGCGCGGCACGCCGCCCGACGCCTCGTAGAGCGTATCATAGGCGGCGCTGGTAATGGTGGGGTCGCCGGCCCAGCCACAGCGCGCCAGACGGCTTTCAATATAGGAATCGACCTCCTCCCGGCTCATCGGTTCCAGATGATGGGACGCGATGATGCGCTGCCGCAGCTGTTCCAGATTGGGGGCGGTCGACAGCCGCGCGCGAAACTCCGGCTGGCCCAGCAAAACCGTCTGCAGAAGGGGGGTGCCGCCCTCCTGGAAATTCGACAGCATGCGCAGCTCTTCCAATGCCGCGAACGGCAGGTTCTGCGCCTCGTCGACGATCAGGACGACGCGCTTGCCCTCACGCTGCTTGGAGCGAAAGAACTGCTCCAGCTGGTTCAGAAGATAGGCCTTGTCCTCTGACCGGGGTTCCATGCCAAAGGCGTCGACCGCCAGACGCAACAGATCCTCGCCATTGATCATCGACGTGACGATATTGCCAATGACGATGCCCTTGCCCGCATTCTGCTGCAGAACGCGCGCCACCAGCGTCGTCTTTCCGGCGCCAATGTCGCCTGTGACGATGATGAACCCCTCACCCTGGGCAAGGCCGTAGGTTAGATACGCCATCGCCTTGTGGTGGGTACGCGTATCGACATAGAAATCGGGATCAGGCGTTAACTGAAACGGCTTGCCGTTAAGGTTGAAAAAGTCCGTATACATGCCGCATTCCTTCGCCCCTCACATTCAGAACCTGTAATTGATTCCGACAGAGGCATTGTAATTACTATCATTATTCCCGAACCCGCCGCTCGACAGGCGGAATGTGGCGTTGCCGCGCGCGATCAGGGAAAGCGACTGGCCGAGATCCTTCGAATAAGAGACTGTGCCGCCCAACAGATTGTCGCTGCGGCCATTGCTTAGCGCGAATTCAGAGCGGGTGTAGGTAAGGCCGCCCTGCACCGATTCCTCGTCCGACAAATCATAACCCGCGAAGACACGCGCACCATAATTGTCGTCACTGCCGCCAAAGCCCTGCATCGTCACGTCTTCTTCGCCCGCCACCTGCAATTGCTGCAGATCGACATATCCGCGGGAATAATAGAATAGCGACCCGCGCAGAAACAGGCGCTCCCCCGTGCGGTCGATGGACAGCTCGCCCCGGCGGCTTCGGAAGGTGGCGGGCAGCACAGCCTGCGTCGCATCGAAGACACAGCCGCCGGTGATCGGATCGACGCCCAGGATGCACTGGTTGACCGGCTGCTGAGAATTGATGTTCGTAACGTTGACGAGTTGGCCGTCAATACTTTGCGTCAACAGCCGTCCAAAGCTGGAAAGACCCTGATTGAAACGCCCGCTGACAACCGTCCGTGGCCCCAATTGGTAGTTCAGGAAAGCATTGAAATTGGGGTCGCCATAGCGATAGCCGCCCTCGAAACTGAGCTCCGTTCGCGAATTCGGCACGTAGCGGAAACCGGCCGTTCCAAACGGCCCCGTCCTTTCGAACGCAGTGCGTCTCGGCTCGGCGGGATCGGCGACGAACTCGCCATCCTCGCCGACGACTGGCAAGCCTGTGTCCGGATCGAACAGGATCGACTGCTGCGTATTGCTGATATCCTCGTAGCCGCCCTGGAAGGTCAGGCTGAGTTTACGGTCCACCTGATAGGTGGCGAGCGCGCTGCCGCTATAGGCGGTGTATCTTTGATCGAGCTGCTCGATGTCTTCGTGCATCCAGCTGCCGAGCGCCCGGATGCCCAGCTTGTGCCTTCCCGGCGTGCTGCCGATGCTGCCATTTGCGCTTTGCGAAAAAGAGTCGGTCAGGCCGCGCGCCGCGTTGGTCCGACCGTCGAGACCGATATTGCCGGGAAGGATGGCCCGGCCATCGATGCCGTCGACGGTGGTGTATCCCAGCCGATAACTGGCCGCCAGATCATAGTCGCTGCCGAACTGTTCGATCAGGCTTGGCTCGATATAGCCGGCATAGGCCTGTACGCGATTGCCGTTCGATGCGTCCGGATCACCGCCGACGAAGCCGCGCAGGTCACGGTCATATTGCTGGGCTGTGCCGCCCACGGTCAGAAAGACGTGATCGTCCAGCACTTCGCCGATGATGTTGGCATTGCCGTTAACGCGGTAATTGCGATTTATATTGCCGAATTCCTCGAAACGGCGAGCCACTACGGCATTCAGGGAGCCGTTGACGCGGCGGGTCTGAATGTCCGCGTTTCCCCCGACGCTGGTCTCGATCCAGCCCGCAGTGCCGGATCCGAGATTATTGTTGGTGCTGATCACCTGCCGCACCTGTCCAAAGCCGCTAAGATCCACCTCCGCATGAAGCGGCGATGCGGCGAGCACGAGAACGGCCCCGATGGCGGTGGAGGTGCGCATACCTGTCAGGTTCCGTATCCATAATAGGTGCCGAAGCGGCGACCGATACCGGCATAACGGGCCTTGTTCAAAAGCAACGAGACGTTGTCGCAAACGGACATCATCTGCAAACCGTCGCGCAGTTCCGCGTCCCGCGTCGTTTCCGCCTCTACCACGAACAGTACCTGGCCCACGTGAAGCGCAAGCACCGATGCCGCGGAGGATGCGAGGCACGGCGGCGAATCGAAAATCACGATACGGTCGGAATAGCGGCGCGCGATCTCGTCGATCATGCCGCCCATACGCTCGGATGCGAGAAGCTCCGTCGTCAGATTATGCTGGCGTCCTGCCGGAAGAACCGAGAAATTCTCGATATTCGTCTTGATCAGGCAATCGCTGAGTTCAATTGACGGATCGGCAACCACGTCGATCAGGCCCTTGCCGCCCTCCAGCCCAAGCGTTGAGAGAATCTCGGGCTTGGCGAAATCGGCGTCGACCAGGAGAACCGTCAAATCGCGTTCCGACGCGATGGATAGGGCGAGATTGGTCGCGCAGAACGTCTTGCCCTCATTCGGCTGCGAAGAGCAGACAAGGATCAAATTGCCGTTTTCAATGTGGCGGTCGCCCTCCGCCATGGCATTGATCAGCAGCTGCCGCTTGACGATGCGGAATTCCTCCGCCGTCGCCGTGGCCGGGCTGTCTGGAACGACATAGCCCAAATCGCGCAGCGCTGCGAGGTCGATATGCCCCTGACGACTGGTCTTCGGCTCTTCCTCGACCGCGTCCATGACGGGCGGCGCGCCGGCGGGCAGATCCGCATGCTCCGTTTCCGCGACGCCGCGGGAGTCCACCCGGGAGTCGACACCAGGCTGCCGGGACAATGGTTGGCTTTCACGCGATACTATCGGCGTAGAAGGCCCGCCGCCCAACTCCGCAGCGGCTCTTTCCAGCAGGGAAGCACGCCGCTTTTTCTTGTCATCATCTTCGCTCATGGCGATTCCTAAATCAGTTCATAGAGCAGCAGGGCACCGTAAATCGCCGCCAATCCAAGGGAAAGGACGGTGAAACCGGCAAGCCGCAGGCGATTTTGTGCACGGTCCTGTTCGCTGACGATCTCGCTGACGGAGCCGAGAACGGCAACGTCATACTGACCCTCCAGCTGACCTGCGGTGACGAAGCTCGCTCTCAGCTGGCTCGCCAGGAAGGCGAGGGCTAGGCCTGCGCCGACCGCCACGATGAACACCACCGAAAGCAGCAACGGACGATTGGGAGCCACCGGCTGGCGCGGCTGCGATGGCGGATCCACAACGCTGAAGCGGACCTGCTGCGTCTGCGTCTGCACGTCGGATTGCAGGCGAATTTCCTCGCGGCTGCGCAACAGCGCTTCGTATTGGCTGCGAAGCACGCCATAATCGCGATTGAGCTTCGACTGCTCTGCCGCGATGCCCGGCTGCTCCTGTTGCTTGGTTTCCAGGTCATTGATGGCAGAACGCAGCCTGTTCGCGCGGGCAGACAAGGCCGCCACGGCGGACTGCTGGGTAAAGACCATCGAGCGAAGGTTCACGTAAACCGGGTTCGATGCAGCGGCGCTCCTATTGCCGCCTTCTCTCGCCAATTCAGCTTCTTCCTCGGCCGCCTGCTCTTCCAGGCGGGCCAGTTGACGCTGGGCGAGAATCACGTCCGGATGGGTATCGAGACGACCGCTTGCCCGAAGATCGCTGATTTCCTGTTCCATGGCGTTGGCGCGCTGGCGTGCAGGGGTCTGCATACCCGAACCCATGAAGCGACTGCTACCACTGCCCGGCTGGTCCACGGTTGGCGATGTACCGCCGATTTGTCCGCGCAGCGCTGCAAGACTGCTATTCGCCTGCGCAAGCTCAAGCTCGACGCTTTCCAGTTCAGAGCGCGCCTGGCTGAGCCGCGAGGCGATATTTCCCTCGCCTGGCAGACGGCCGAGATAGGTTTCCTCAAACTCAGCACGGCGCCTTTCAGCCGCCTCAAGCTCGCGTTCCCGCTGGGCCAGCTGGTCCTCGAAGAACCGGATGGCCTCATTGATATCGTCACGATCTGCGGTGACGTTCTCTTCCATGAAGATCTGCAGCAGATTGTCGACGACGTTGCGCGCAATGTCGGCATTTTCCTGATCGGTGCGATCCGGGTCGGAGGAACTGTAGGAGATCGTGAACAGATTACCCGATTGACTGCCGACCGTGATGTTGTCCGACAGGGTGGCAATGGCCGCGTCGATCTGGGCCTCGTCCTCCAGCCCGATATCGAGCTCGGTCCGCCGCAGCACTTTTTCGAGGTTCAGCCGGCTCGTCAGGGTTTGACGAACGATGTCGACACCCCTCGCGCCGCCCGTGGCCCCCATCTCCCGCTGGATGAGAGAGCTGCTCTCCACCAGGATACGGGCGGAGGAGGCGTAGGTGTCGGGAATCGTCGCAACGAAAGCCCAGCCGCCCAGACACACGATCCACGCCAGGACCAGCGCCAGCCAGCGCTTGCGCCACACCCCGTAAAGTGTGGTCATCAATTCTTCTTGAAGGCTTCTCATCAGGGTTTGGCCGATTCCTATCCGGGGACTTCAGTGCAGACAAAAAAGCCTCTCTTAGAGGAAGCTCTCCGGAATGATGATGACGTCGCCAGGCTGAATGGCGACGTTCGCGCTGGTATCGCCATCCTTCAAAAGGCTTTCGATGCGAAGCCTGTATTCATTCTGTTCGCCGGTTTCCGGGTCAATCCGGACCAGACGCGCGCCGTCGCCGTTCGCGAATTCCGTCAGCCCACCGACCTGTACCATGACGTCCAGCAATGTGAGCTTGTTGCGGTACGGAAGCGCGGAGGGGCGAGTCGCCTCTCCCACGATGCGAACCTGCTTTGAGAGGGGACCCTGGAAGCCGGTGACAATCACCTGCACGATGGGATCGGCAATATACGTCCCCAGCTTCTCTTCGATTTCCGTCGCCAAAGCAGCGGGGGTCTTGCCGGTCACGTTCAGGTCGTCGATCAGCGGCGTCGTAATGCGCCCATCGGGCCGCACGGTGACGCTGGTGGACAGTTCCGGGTTACGCCACACGAAAATCTGCAACGTGTCGAGAGGGCCGATAACATAATCCTGTGCCGGCTCGGTCTCGTTAACGCTCGACATTTTCGCCGAGGGAAGCTCCGGCAGGCCGGAATTGCTGGTGCCGCAAGCGGCGAGCGCTGCCGCGCACGCGCCGGTAAACAAGGTCCGCAAAACGGGCTGAAGGACGAGCTTATTCATTGAGCGATGATCCCTTTTATATCCAACACGTGGCGGTCGTATCACCGCCTTATAACAAGAACGCCTTAACCAGGCATTATTCCGACGTTCTAATATTTGTCGGCGCTTATAAGGAACTCTTTGGGGCATGGGAACGCCCGACGCGACGATCGGCTAGGCAAGCAGTTCCAGCGCCGCGGGATGGCCAAGAAACCTTTCCGGACTGGCCGAGCGACCATAGGCACCGGCCATGAAAATCCCGATCAGGTCGCCGATTTCCGTTTCCGGCAGATCGACCTTCTCGCCCAGACGGTCGAGCGGCGTACACAGGCACCCGACGACATTGGCATTCTCAATTCCGGGCGCGGAAAACTTCCGGGCATTCGTGAGCGGATAATTGCGCCGGACGACCGTGCCGAAATTACCGGATGCGGCAAGCTGATGGTGCAGCCCGCCGTCCACGATCAGATATGTCTGCCCGCCGGAAATTTTCCGGTCCACGACCCGCGTAAGATAAACCCCTGAATTTCCTACTATATAGCGACCCAGCTCGAGAATGAACCGGGTGTCTCGCAAAATGGCCGGCCGGGCATCCAGCGTTTCGCCCAATGCCTGGCCTATACTGACGATGTCCAAAGGCTCGTCGCCAGGAAAATAGGGAAGGCCGAAGCCCCCGCCTATGTTGGCGGTGGGCGTGGGACCCGGCGCCTCGGCGGCAAGGTCGGCCACCAGCGCAACCGTTTGCCGCTGCGCCTCTATAATGGCGTCGGGTTTCAGGTTCTGCGAACCGGCAAAGACGTGGAAACCGCGGAAATCTACCCCCGCCTGCCCGATTCGCTGCAGCAGCCCAGGCACCTGATCGACATCGATGCCGAATGGCTTTGCGCCGCCGCCCATCCGCATTCCCGATCCCTTCAGGTCAAAGGTCGGGTTGATTCGCAGCGCCGCGCGCAAGGGCGCGCCGACGCGCTCCGCAATGCGGATACCGCGTTCCAGCTCATTCGCCGATTCGATGTTCAGCGTCACGCCGGCGCGAATTGCGGCCTCCAGCTCCCGGTCGCGCTTTCCCGGCCCTGCGAAACTGATATCGGCAACATCGCACCCGCTGGCGAGCGCGATTTCAAGTTCGCCCGCCGAGGCGATGTCCAGCCCATCCACCTGGGCTGCGATATGGTCCACGACCGGCTGATAGGGATTGGCCTTCACCGCATAATGCAGTTCCAAATCCCCAGGCATCGCCGCGCGGAGAGCAGCAATCTGCCGGTCGATCACGGCGCGGTCATAGATGAACAACGGCGTATCGCCCGCACGCTCCACGAGGGCGGAGGCGCGATCCCCCCCGATCAGCAGTTCGCCATCCTCGTCGGCGGAAAACAGACCGGCAATGCGGGGATCTTCATGCATGGCGGGCCAGTTCCTTCTTCAGCGCTGCGCGGTCGATCTTGCCATTCGGCGAACGCGGCAGCTGCGCTTCCCACAGCAGAACTTTAGGTTGCATGAAGGCAGGCAGCGTCTTTGCCAGCGCTTGAAGAAACCCCTCCTCATTCTTGTCGCCGGACGGAACCACATAAAGCAGGATCGCCTGCCCCAGACGCTCATCCGCTATGCCAAAGGCCGCCGCCTCCGATATGAAGCCCGTCGCCTGCGCCGCCTCCTCGATTTCACCGGGACTGACGCGGTTGCCGCTGGTCTTGATCATGTCGTCGGCGCGCGCCTCGAAATAGAGAAGGCCGTCATTGCCCCGCCTCATGCGGTCGCCGGACCACACCGCCTTGCCGCCATAGCGGGAGAAGGACGGCGCCGGACGAAAGCGTTGCGCCGTCCGCTCCTCATCCTGCCAATAGCCCTGCGCCACCAGTGGACCGCAATGGACAAGCTCACCCGCCTCATCCGGCTCGCATTCGGTTCCGTCGGGGCGCAGCACGAACAGCTCCGCATTGGGAATGGAGCGGCCAATGGAGTTCGGCTTTTCAAGCGCTAGCGCGGGGTCGAGATAGGCGGACCGAAACGCCTCCGTCAGGCCGTACATCAGGAACAGTCGCGCGGCAGGGAACCGGGCAGAGAAGGCGCGCGTCAACCGCTCCGGCATGTGCCCGCCTGTATTCGTCAGCGTGCGCACGCTGCCGCCGACGCCACTCCAGTCCAGTTCATCCAATTGCATCCACAGCGGCGGTATGCCCGGCAGCTGCGTGATCCGCTCTCTCTCCACCCAACGCACGACGTCCTTTGGCAGCAGATAATCGAGCAGTACTGCGGTCGCACCCTGCCGGAACGCCGTCAGAACCTGATTGAGGCCGTAATCGAAGCTGATCGGCAAAACGCCGAGGATGCGGTCGCTTTTGTCGGTTCCCAGATAAGCCGCAACGCTTTCCGCCCCCAGGCAAAGGTTCGCGTGGGACAGCATCACGCCCTTGGGCCGTCCGGTGCTGCCCGATGTATAGAGGATCATGGCAAGATCATCCGGCCCGCGCGGGACGGCGGGGACACCTGCGACAGCTGCTGTTGTCAGGGCAGGCCAGTCATCCTCGAACGACAGAATCGTGGCGTCGACCGCGATAGACGCGACGCGGGCGCGGTTGCCCAGCAGCATGATAGCGCCGCTGTCGCGCAGGATATGCTCCGCCTGCGCCTGCTTCAGGGCCGGGTTGATCGGAATTGCGATACCGCCTGCGCGCATGATGGCAAGCAGGCTGACGATGGTTTCCACGGTCTTTGGCGCCCACACACAGGCGCGGTCGCCGGGCCGCAGGTTCCGGGATTGCAGCGCGGCGGCGACGTGCGCCACCTGCTCCTCCAGGTCTCCATAGGAAAGCCGACCGCCCTTTGTGACAAGGGCCTCTTGTGCCGGGTCATGCCCCAGGTGCAGTTCATCGACGCGCATCAGGCGGGCAGCTTCAGCGGAACCGTCGTGCGCCCGCCCGTCAGCTTCGGACGACCCCGGGTGGCGATCTGCAGATTTCCCAGCGTGGCAAAGGCGGCCGTGCCCAGTTCGATTGCGCCCATCCGCCGGTGCGGCCCCAGCGAGCCCAGATTATAGTCCGCGATCCGACTGACCGACCAGTCGAGATCCCTGTCCGCCAGCCATGCCGCAGTGCCGGCCCACAAGGCCGCGAAGGCGCGCGACAGACGCTGCGACGGCTCGACCCACAGACCCGTATCCCATGCGCACCCGGCGGGCGGCACCCATCGGGCGCGAACCTCGTCCTCATCGAATGCCCTGTCGGTCAGCCAGGTTATGCCCACAACAGCCCCTCCTCTTCGCGCAATAAGGGGGGTCATACCCTGTCCGGTGCGCCACGCCCGCGCCTCTGGCCCCACATCCGCGAGCGCTGCCAGTTCTGCGTCCGAGGCTGCGGATACCTCATACCCGCGCGGCATGGCGGGCATGCCGGCACGCGGCACGGCAAGCAGCCGGTATCTATGCCAGCCAACCGCCTTCCGGCCATTTGTCGCGCGTGCTGCGGCGTAGGAAAGCGTCCCAACACCGCCCAGTCCGCTCATTGCCCTGTCCGCCATCGCCAACGCAGAATTTCCCCAACCCTTTGCCAATGATTGCACCTTCGCGCCCTGACAGTATAAGCCCGGTCCTGTCAAAGAAGCAGTCATGGGAAGAAGATGACAGCCGCACCACAGTCCGCCCTCGGCAAATCGGATGTCGAAGCCGAAGTGCGCGCCGTGTTGCGCGACGTCCTGGCACTTGATGCCAATACGGCCGCTGCCATGAACGCGGACACGCCGCTGTTCGGCGCCCTGCCCGAGCTTGATTCGATGGCGGTCGCCGGGCTGCTGACGGAACTGGAAGACCGGCTGGACATCCTGATCGACGATGATGAAGTCGATGGCGACATGTTCGAAACCTTCGGTTCGCTTTCCGCATTCATCCGGACGAAAGTCGCCGCTTGACGGCAGGCAGGCCAACGTTCCGCTTTCAGCTGGAGCGCGCCGGGTCTTTTGAAATGCCGGTGCTGCGGCGCCACCCGGCGTCACAAGCGTGTGCGCCTCTGATCGTCTTTGCTCAGCCCTTGTTCGAGGAGCATAATCGCGCACGCCGCCTGTTCGCCGACCTTGGCCGTGCGCTGGCCATGCAGGGCCTGACCAGCGCGCTGCCCGACCTGCCCCGCACCGGCGACCATGCCGATTTCGGGCCGTTCGACATGGCCCTGGCCAGGGAATCGCTTGCAGCCTTCGCATCGGCGCAGCCCGGCCCGGTCTGCTTCGTCAGTTTGCGCGGCGGCGCGCTGCTCGTCCCTGCGGACAGCCGCCATGTCGCGCTGGCCCCCGTCATCGATGGCGACCGCCTGCTGACCGACCTGATACGGGCACAATCCGTCGCAACGAAAGAGGCCGGAGGCGGCGGATTGCGCCGTAGCGACGCGGATGCGCAATGGGCAGAGGGACGTCATGTGCATCTGGCGGGCTATGATGTTTCTGCCGCGACAGCATCGGACTTGTCCCGGCCTGCCCCAGGCCAGCCAGGCCTGACGCTTTCAATCGGCAGGGACGCAGACCTTTCCGGACCGCCCGTATGGCGACAGGCAGATCCCGAAGCAACGCAGCATCTGGCCGAGGAAGCCGCCTCCCGCATCGCGAAGTGGCTTGCCGGATGACCCCTATCGACTTCCCATGCGCGGGCGAGACCCTGTTCGGCACACTGCACGAGGGGGTGCACTCAAATGGGATGATCATCGTGACGGGCGGTACGCAAGTGCGCGCCGGACCGCAGCGGCTGTTTGCCAGGCTGGGTCAAGATCTGTCCGCATCGGGGTTCCCGGTCCTGCGCTTTGACCGGCGCGGCGTCGGCGACAGCGGCGGCGACGACCCAGGCTTTCTGTCCTCGTCGCAAGATATAAAGGCTGCGGCGACCGCCCTCCGGCAGCGGCAGCCGAATGTTTCGCGCATTTTTGGGCTCGGTCTTTGCGATGGCGCCACCGCCCTGACGCTTTCGCCGGGACCGGTCGACGAATTGATCCTACTGAACCCGTGGATCATCGACGAGGAAGGACCGCCCCCTGCGGCGGCAATTACCGCCCATTACCGGCGCCGCCTTCTTCAGCCCGCCGCATGGCGCCGCATCATTACGGGCCGTGCCAACCCCTTGGCAGCGCTGAAGGGACTTTTTAGTGCAGCCGCCCCCTCCTCCGCCGGGAATCTGGAGCTTCGCGTGGTCGCGGCGCTTTCAGCGCATGCAACGCCCGCACACCTGTTGCTGTCTTCTCGTGATCGAACAGCTGACGTGTTTCGGCCCGTCGCGAAACGCTTGTCCGCGCGTTTTGCGACAATCAACCAGATAGAGGCGGACCACGCCTTCTCCCACCCTGACAGCTATGCTGCCCTGCTGTCGGCGGTCGCCAATATTCTTTCCGATGTCGGACGCGATTAGAGTTTCTAAGCGTCTTCTTTCGGCTCCGCCATCTGGCGGTGCATCTGGGCGAGGATATTGTCAGGCAGGATGTTGGAAAACAGCGACTGAACCTTGTTCATGAAACTGCCCGCGACCACACCCGCTTCACCCGCCATCATGGCGCGATAGCCGTCCGCCGCGACGTCGGCGGGATCGTCCTTTTTCTCGTCCTGTCCGACAGACGTATCCAGCATGTCCGCGCGTTCGAAAAATTCGGTGTCGGTCGGTCCCGGCATCAGGCAGGTCACGGTAACCCCGCTATCCTTCAGCCCGTTTCTCAGACCTTGGGCAAAGCTGTCCACAAACGCCTTCGATGCATTGTAGACGAGGTTGAAAGATCCCGGAATGTCATCGGCTATGGACCCCGTGATGAGAATACGCCCTTCGCCCCGGGCGCGCATCCGCCGCCCGACAGCGTGGATCAGGGAGATCGTGCCTGTCACATTCAGGTCGACAACGTCCTTTGCGCGGTGGAAATCCTGGTCCAGAAATGCACCACCCGCGCCGATCCCGGCATTTGCCATCAGCAGCGTTACGGGCCGATTGCCTATGCAGTCGAGAAGCTTGTCGACACCTGCCTCTGTCCCAAGATCCGCCCGCACGCCCTTCACTTCAACGCCGAAGACACCGAAATCATGTCGGCGATCATTGATCTCGGCCTCATCGGAGGCGATTATCAGATCATAACCGTCGCCCGCAGCGATCTTCGCCAATTCGTATCCGATACCGGTTGAGGCGCCGGTGATGACGGCGAGTGGGCGGGCTGCCATTAAATGATGTCTCCTAGCTTCCGGGTTTCAGAACGACTTTCGTCCACTCGTTCTGATTATTCTTGAACTGATCGTACCCGCGGGGGGCTTCCTCCAACGGCAAACGATGGCTGATCAGCCAGGTCGTGTCGATTTCCCCGGCCTGAATCTTCTCCATCAGAGGCTGCAGATAGCGTTGCACGTGCGTCTGACCCGTTTTCAGGGTCAGACCCTTCTCCATGAAGGCGCCCAGCGGGAATTTGTCGGTCATGCCGCCATAGACACCCGGCATCGACACCCGGCCGCCCTTGCGAACCGCGAGGATCGCCTGCTTCAGTGCCGATGCGCGGTCGGCGCCGATGCCGATTTTCTGCTTGGCGACGTCCATCATATTATCGACGGCGAACCCGTGTGCTTCCATGCCGACGGCGTCGATAACGGCATCGGGACCGATACCGCCCGTCATTTCCATCAGTGCTTCGCGAACGTCAGTGCGGCGGAAATCGATAATGTCCGCACCGATCTGCTTGGCGAGTTGAAGGCGCTGGGGATGATGGTCGATGGAAATGACCCGTTCCGCCCCCATCAGCAGCGCTGATTGAGCGGCAAACAAGCCTACCGGACCACAGCCCCACACAGCGACCGTATCGCCGGGTTCTATGTCGGCATTTTCGGCGCCCATCCATCCCGTCGGCAGGATGTCGGACAGAAACAACGCCTGATCATCCTCCATACCGTCGGGCACGACAATCGGCCCAACGTCGGAAAAAGGCACCCGAACATATTCCGCCTGACCGCCGGAATAGCCCCCTGTCATATGGGAATAACCGAATATGCCGCACATCGCCTTTCCGTACAGCGTTTCCGACATGTCCTGTTTTTCGACGGGGTTGGTATTGTCGCAGGCCGAATATTGCTCCTTGTCGCAAAAGAAGCAGCAGCCGCAGGCAATCGTAAACGGCACCACCACCCGCTGGCCTTTTTCCAGCGTGCTCTTGGGGCCGGTCTCCACCACCTCGCCCATGAATTCGTGGCCGAGAATGTCGCCCGATTTCATCGAGGGAATCACACCATCATACAGGTGCAGATCGCTGCCGCAGATCGCGGTCGACGTCACCTTGATGATCGCATCCTTGGGATTGATGATTTCGGGATCCGGAACCGTATCGACGCGAACATCGTGGGTTCCATGCCAAGCTAGTGCGCGCATGGGTTCAGCCTTCCTTTTCGCTTGTATGGGCGGAGGTGGCGATCTCGCCGGTTTCCATCAGCATCTTGAACCGTTTCAGGTCGTGCCGTGCCTGCACATGGGGCTCGCGGCGAAACAGCTTCGCCGCCATGCGCCCCACCTCGCCGCCCGGCGGCTTCCACGCCACGACCAACTCGACATGGGTGCCGCGATCGCCAGGGGCCTCCCTGAACGTTACGCGGCCTTCTGTATCGATGTCGGATCCGTCGATAGAGCGCCATGCGATGATCTCGTTCTCGGTTTCCTCGGCTATGCTCGTCTCAACATCCACGGTGCGACCTTTAGGCGCCGCTATGGTCCAGACGGCGCGATCGGGGCCGGTGGGCCGAACGGACTCAAGATTTTCCATGAATTTCGGCAGATTTTGAAAATCGCGCCAGAAAGCATAGAGCTCGTGACGCGGCCGCGCGATGGTCACTGTCTTGCCGGTAACTGCATAACCGCCAAAGCGACTGCGACGGGCTGTGCGCCCTGGCGCATCGTCGTGGGGGTGCCGCATGCGTGCACGCTGGGCGAGGGATGAAGCGCCCGCCAAGCCGCCAGCAATGCCCACGACCGCGCCCAAGGCGATGAGCAGGCCCTTTTGGTTTCGAAGGGGAGGTTTTTCCATTTCGCTGCGCTCCTGTCCTGACGGAAGCACAACCCGCGCACCCTCCGCAGAGTTCCCGCAGCAACCAAGTAAGCTATGGAATTAACTTAGGTATATATTTCCAAATTGATTAGACCGGCTGCATAAAATCGAGAAGATCGTCCAGTTCGACCGCCACCGCCGACGTCACCGAATCTGCAATCGCATAGGGCAGATAAAGCGTCCGCTGGTGGACAATACCTCCACAGCTATAGACGACATTGGGTACATAGCCTTCGCGTTCAGAGATTGTCGGCGCCACCAGCGGCCGCGCCGTTCTCTTCAAAACCTTGGACGGCGTCTTTTTGTCCAGCAGGGCGGCACCGATGGAATAATTCCTGACTGCGCCAACGCCGTGCAGCAGGACCAGCCAGCCCTCCTCTATCTCAATCGGACAACCGCAATTGCCGATCTGCACGAATTCCCAGTCGTATTTCGGCTGTAAGAGCAACTCACCGCCGTTCCACGTGCGTAGATCCTCCGAATAGAGCAGCCACAGATTTTCATTATCCTGCCGACCGATCATGGCATAACGACCGTCCAGCTTGCGCGGAAACAGACCCATGCCCTTGTTGACGGACGCATCCCCCGCCAGCGGAAACAGGCGAAAGTTCTTAAAATCGCGCGTTTCCATCATTTCCGAACGGATCGCGCGGCCACTATAGGCCGTATAGGTTCCGTAATAGAGCGGTCCGCCCTCGTCCCCCTCGAACTCCAGGAGGCGCAGGTCTTCAAGGCCATTCGACTGTGCGGGCGTGGTCGGGAATATCACCGTGGCGTCGACAGTCGGCGCCTCGTCGCAGGTCAGCATCACGTCCTCCAACCCGTCCGGGTCGGCTTCGACATGATTGGCCGCGGCGATCATGCTGTGGTCGTGCGGTTCGTCGAAGACCATGTCGCCCCCGGCGGTAATGATCCCGGTGCGAAAGCAGATGGAGGAAATATGCCCCTCCCCCACGGCGCGTAGCGACATGACGAAGCGCAGGCCGCCTTCCTCAACCTCCGACTGGTCGGGATGCGCAACGATCGACGGATTGAAGAGGGCGGCGGCCTGAAAACTATATTCATGGCTGAAATAGGCACCGACCAGCAACTGCTCGTCAAAGGTGATCAGCATGTCGTTCAGATAAGGCTCCGCGATATTGCGATAGCTTTTCAGGAAGAACGCCTGAACGTCGACATGGCGGTCGGCAAATCCGGTCATGACATGGGCGAGCGACCGCTTCACCTCGGCCGCGGGCATGCTGACCACGCGCGAAACGATCCGTTCGATCCTGTTCTTATCAAGCGGATTGTCGTTCCTGGGTTCAACAGCAGGACGAAACGGCCGCAGCACGACCATGGAGGGATCGGGCGTCAGCGATACTGGCAGGCGCCTGACGAAATCGGGCAGATCGGATCCGAAAGCTGTTTCAGGCTGCTTCAAAAGACCGTCCTTTATCTTGGATTTTCATGGCGAACAGGGCCTGCAGCCAGGCAAGCGTCGACTCGGCCCCCGCATTCTCGTTCATTTTTTCAGGGTGCAGGCCATCGTGGCACAGGCCAATGCCGGGCACGATCAGCGGGACGTTGAGCGCGTTGGCGCCGGTAAACCAGTCAAAGGCCTGAAGCGCACGCGCCGCCCATATCTGTCGGCGTTCCGGTTCGCTGACAGCCGCCGCCAGGCACGCGTCTACCATCGCCGCGGCCTCCAGCGGCTGCTGGTCGAACCGCGCGGGCGGCGCATGACGCTTTCCGAAGGAGGCGTGCCCGACAGGGTGAAACACGCCATCCTCAATCTGCCAGTTCCACAGCGCCTCCAACGACTGCAGACCGATGGCGGTCGCCTCCGTAATGCCGAACGCCTGCCCGGCGGTCAGCGCCGCCTCGCAAAGGCGGGCATTGTCATAGGACAGCTCATCCTCGAACCACTGCCAGTCGGGTTTCGCCGCATCGTGCCAGCGAGTGATCAGGCGCGTCGCCAATTGGCCGGCAATATCCCGCGCCTGCGGCCATTCCGCCGGGGTGCCCCGGATTTTTTCCAGCCCCAGCAGCAAGAATGCCCAGACGCGCGGCGACGATGAACGCGACAGCGGACCGACGGCGCGGATAAAAAGGTCTCCCGCCCAGCGATCGAGATTTGGTGCCGGGGGAAACGCGCACACCCAGCCCAAGGCCCAGACGGAGCGGGCGCCCGCGTCTGCCGCCGGTTCATCAGGCAGCCACCGGCGATCGTAGGACATGAAGTTGCGGAAAAGCTGGTCGTCCTCCTGAAAGGCATGGTCGAGGAAGGCCGCATAAAGACGGGCGTTGCGCTGCTCCGCCGCGGAAAGCGGCCGCAGGGCCGACAGCATCGCCATGGCCATCAGGGCGCGTGCATTGTCGTCGGTACAATAGCCATGTGCCCGATTTGGCACGTGAAAACGCGCATGCTGAAACACACCCGTATCATCAGAAAGATCAATTAGATGCTGGGAGATCGCGGACAAATCAGACATATCAGCCTTGGTTAACTTATGGACGCGCGCGACTCGTATTTGTGGACTAAGAGAAAGAGGACTTCGCGGCAATGTCCGGCGGAGGTCGATTCACCCGGGGGGATAAAAAGAACAAGTCTTTACGGAGATGGGATGCCCTATGCACGATGTACCCCCTGCTTTTAAAATCCGGCTGATTGGCAATTTCCCTCCCCGCCTTTGTGGCATCGCTACGTTTACGAAAGATGTTTTCGACTCGCTTGCCGCGTTTCCGGATTGCGAGATCGACGTTGCGGCGATGGACGACGGATTCGGCCAATCATATTCTGCGCCTGTCGATTCGATCATTCCGCAAAACGACCCGGAAGCCTATTGCCGTCTGGGTCAGCAGATCGCGCAGGAAGCAGACGTTATCCTGCTACAGCACGAATTCGGGATTTTCGGTGGCGCGGCAGGGGAACTGCTGCTGAACGCTCTTTCGGGACATGACGTACCGCTCGTCACCACCCTGCATACGGTTCTGGATGCGCCCAATCCCGATCAGGATCGCGTTCTGCGCGCCATCTGCGCGCGCTCCAGCCGCCTGATCGTCATGTCCGTCAGGAGCGCGGACATCCTAGAAAGAATCTACGCGGTCCCCACGGAAAAAATCCGCGTCATCGCCCATGGTGTTCCAGACCGCGCGATCGTCACATCGTCCGTCGCGCGACAGCATATCGGACTGGCTGAGCGCCCCACCCTGCTGACGTTCGGGCTGTTGTCGCCGAACAAGGGGCTGGAAACGATGATCGAGGCGATGCCTGCCATCCGTGCCGGACAGCCCGACGTGCAATATATCATCCTGGGGGCGACGCATCCGCATCTGGTCCGGCATGAGGGGGGCGAAGTCTATCGCTCCGGCCTTCAAAAGCGGGTACGCGAGCTTGATCTGCAGGACACTGTAATTTTCGAGGACCGGTTCGTCGAACTGGACGAGCTTTGCAATTGGCTGACAGCGGCAGATGTCTATGTGACACCCTATCCGAATGTCGAGCAAAGCACGTCCGGCACGCTTGCTTATGCATACGGGCTTGCCCGTGCGATCATCTCCACACCCTATTGGCATGCGGCGGAGCTGCTCGCTCATCAGCCGAAACAGCTGGTACCTTTCCGCGACAGCGGAGCGATGGCATCCGCCATTCTGAACCTGTTGGACAATGCCGAGGCGCGGCAGGCGGCGGAGCGGGACGCGTGGAAACGCAGCCGACCCTATACCTGGCCCCGCGTCGGGGCGCAGTATTTGCACCTTCTGCGCAAGGTTCATCGCCAGCAGGGTCTTTCCAATGGGCCGGGCACCACGTCGTCCATCGACACCCTGGCATCACCCCTTTCCGCGATGCGGTACAGGCTGGCAGACCACCCTTCTGCGATTCTTGCAGGCTAGTGGACCGGCGGGCTGCGCTCCCGCCTACAGGGAGGGGAGCACCTGGTCCGCTTCCCCCCACCCGGCGAGGGCGGCACCGCCCGCCCGCCGCCTCAGGCGGTCGAACGTCGCGACGGTAAAGACAGCGCCGCTGTCCATCTTCGGCAGTTCCGCCCATGACACCGGGGCGGCCACGGGTGCGTTTTCCCGCGCGCGCACCGCATAGGGCAGGATCGCCGTCGCGCCGCGCTGATTACGCAGCCAGTCGATAAAGATGCGCCCCTTGCGCTTGGCCTTCGACATGGTGGCGGTAAAACGTTCGGGTTCAGCTGCCGCCAGCGCCCGGGAAAAGCGAGAAGCGAAATCCTTCACCGCCGGCCATTCGGCATCGGGCTTCAGCGGGACCACGACGTGAACACCTTTGCCACCCGACAACATGGCGAAACTTTCGAGACCCGTGTCGGCCAAATGAGCCCGAATATCCAGCGCCGCCTGGCGTACATCTGCGAAATCCAGGCCCTCATCAGGGTCCAGGTCGAAAACCATCCGATCGGGCCGCTCAACGTCGCCGACGCGGGCGCCCCAGCCATGAAATTCTATCGTCCCCATCTGAACGCAGGCAAGCAGTCCGGCTTCGTCTTCGACGTACAGATAATCCTCGGTACCGCCGTCCTTTTCCCGAATGGCGACGCCCAGAACATGTTCGCCAAAGCTGCCCGGATCATGCTTTTGGAAGAAGCACTGCTTTGCGCGCCCACCGGGACAGCGTACCAGGCTGATCGGTCGACGTGCCGCCCACGGCAGCATCAAGGGCGCGGCATTACGATAATAGTCCGCAAGCTCGCCCTTCGTGATACCGGCATCCGGAAAAATGACGCGGTCCGGGCTGGAGATCGCCACCTCAACGGCTTCCGTGGGCGCAGCGACTGCGCGTTCGGTAACCACCTCTTCCGGCGGCTTGTCCTCGCGCAGCCCAATAAAGCTGGCATGGCGAAGGACGCCCTCACCGGTGAATTCCGCAAACGCGACCTCGGCTACCAGTTTCGGCGTCGCCCACACAGCACCGCGGGCAGCGACCTTCGGCACCTCTGCCGGCGGCGCCTTGCGGGACAGACCATCCAGCTTGCGCGCCAGTGTAGACATGGTGTCTTCGTCGAAGCCCGTCCCAACCTTGCCGCGATAGACCAGCTTCCCCCCTTCATTCTGCGCCAGAAGAAGGGACGCGAAGTCCCGGCCCTTCTTCGAGGAGGGTGAGCGGCCGATGATGACGAATTCCTGCCTGCGGATGCATTTTACCTTCAGCCAGTTGCGCGTCCGCTGGTTGCGATAGGGCGCATTCGCCTTTTTGCAGATGACCCCCTCCAGCCCCTTGGCGCACATGGCATCGAACAATGCCTCCCCCTTGCCGACGACATGGTCAGAATAGCGGATTACCTTGTCTCCCGGTGGCAGTAGGGACGCGAGCTTTTGTTTCCGCTCGATGTTGGTGAGGCCGCGCAGATCCTCCCCATCGCTTTCCAGCAGATCGAAGGCGAAAAGGATCTGTCCCTTTCCCTTATTGTCGAAGGAGGACTGCAAAGAACCGAAATCGGGGCGCCCATCCTTATCCAGAACCGCAATCTCTCCATCGATCAGGACGCTGCCGAACCCGGCGGCAGCAACCGCCTGTGCCACGGCGGGAAAACGTTCGGTCCAATCCTTTCCCGAGCGTGTGAATATCCGTACGTCCTCACCGCGTGCAGCGATCAGAGCGCGATATCCGTCATATTTCATTTCGTGCAGCCAGTCGGAACCAGACGGCACGCTATCGGACAATGTTGCTAGTTGCGGTGCGGAAAAGGCCGGCAGGGCGGCTGTCTTTACGCCTTTCTTCCGCGTCTTTCGCTGCGATTTTCCGGCGGCGATTTCCTCCATGGTGCGGCCTGTCTCGACGCTGGTCAGATAGGCTTCGGTCAGGCCGCCCGATGCGCCCGCCTCGGCATCGTCTATCTTTCGCAGCAACCAATTGTCGCGCTTTTCGCCTTCCCGGCGCTTCATCCGGATCAGCAGCCATTCGCCCTTCATCCGTTCGCCGTCGAGGCGGAAGTGCAGATGGCCCTCTTCCAGATCCGCAGCGCTCTTGCCCTCAATGGGCTCCCAGGTGCCACGGTCCCACAGCATGACGGTGCCGCCGCCATATTCCGCCTTTGGAATGGTCCCTTCAAAGGTCGCATAGGACAGGGGGTGGTCTTCGGTCTGAACGGCCAGCCGTTTATCATCAGGATTCAGGCTGGGCCCCTTCGTCACCGCCCAGCTTTTCAGGACACCGTCCTTTTCCAGCCTCAAATCATAGTGCAGCCGTGTTGCATCGTGTTTTTGCACCATGAAGGTGCGCCCGCTTCCGGCCCCGCCCTCCCCCTTCGGCTCGGCGGTTTTCTTGAAGTCGCGCTTCGCATTATAATCCGCCAGCAGCGTGGCGGGATCAGGCGGACTTGCGTTTCTTGCTTTGCGCTTTGCCACTCGAAGATCCCTCGACCGATTTCTTCAGCGCCGCCATTAGGTCGACGACATTTCCCCCGGCGGGCGCGTCCGCCTCTTCATCCATTGTGACGGTTCCACCCTTCGATTTCAGCTTGGCGTCGATCAGTTCATGCAGGGCCTCGATATAGCGGTCCTCGAACTTGCCGGCATCGAACGGAACGGTTTTTTTGTCGATCAGCGTGGCCGCCAGCTCGAGCAGTTCCTCGGCAGGCTCGGCATCCCCGACATCGTCGAAATAGGACGCTGCCTTCCTGACCTCATCGGCATATCGCAGGGTTTCGGCGATCATCCCGCGCCCGCAGGGTTTCAACGCGACGATGGTTTCTCTCCCGCGCATCGCCAACTGTCCCAAACCGACCTTGCCGCTGCTGCTCAGCGCCTCCCGCAGGACGATATAGGCCTCCTCGGCCAGGTCGTCCTTTGGAACCACGTAATAGGGCTTCTCGTAATACAGTACCGGTATCTCGTGCGCCTCGACGAACTGGGTCAGTTCCAGCGTCTTCCTGCTTTCCAATTTTACCGATTCCAGCTCGTCCTGATCCAAAAGGACGTAACTGTCCTTCTCATATTCATAGCCCTTGATGATTTCATCGCGGTCTACCGGGCCGATGCCGGGTACGACCTTCTCATATTTGATGCGTTTGCCGCTGGGCTCGTGGATCTGGCGGAACTGTATACTGGCGCCGCTTTTGGTCGCCGGAAACAGCTCGACCGGAATCGAAACGAGCGCCAGTCTGATCTGCCCCGTCCAGCTTGCACGTGCCGCCATGCCAAATTCCCCTAATTAGAGCAGTCAAGTCGCCACACGGCGAAGTGTTCCCTGGCTGAAACTACCTCCCTGTGTGTGGAGACCGGGACGGTCATGAGCAGCGCTCGACATAACCCAGCGTCGGACTGATGCCGGCGTGAAGAGCCATAACACGACCATCCTCGCCGATTTCGAAACGCAAGGCCGAGGCGCTTCCCTCTGGCCCCCAGACAAGATTCTTTGCGGGCGCCGGATCATATTTGTGTGGCTGTTCACCCACTGGATCATAGGCGGCGCGCACCTCCTCCTCTGTCGAGCCAACCATTATACCCTCAGCCGTGCGAAGCGAGGTCTCGGGGTCGCCGGAGCTGGAGACGCGGGCGACAACTGGCGGGCCGACATCGAATTGTTCGACGATCAGATAGACGCCGGGAACGTCCTCGGCGCTCCAGATACGGCAGCTGTCGGTGTAGCTGCCATCATCGGCGAAGCCCAGGTCGGCGGCGGCACTGCCCGGCGCTTCGCCCAACTGGATGCCGTTCCAACCCATGACCGAGAGGGTATCGTCTGTCTTGGCCGGGGCAGAGGCCGCGGCCGGAGCCGGTTCCGGCGGTGGCGCTTCTGCTGTTGCATCTTCAACAGGCGCGGTTTCCGGGACCGGGGCCTCTTCGGCGCAGGCGCCGAGGAGGGGCGCCAGGGCGAGGGCGGATAGCAGCAAAAATTTCTTTTTCATAAGGCGGCAACGCCGCGGCGCGGTTTCGGTGCCATCTATAATGCCTCGATCAAAGCCATGGCGGCGGCGGGGTTGCGCTCCTTGGCGGCGCCGATGAAGAACAGGAACACGTCGCGGCCAGAGGAGCGGGCCGGTTCGCAGGCCGATTGATAGGCCAGGCCCTGCGGTGCATGGCCATCGGCCCAGCTATGTGCCCGCTGCGCCCATTCGGACAGGGCGGCGTCGGTATAGCCGGCGGGCTGCTGCGCCTCTGCCCGCATCACCCTGGCATAGACGAAATCCGCCGACAGATCCGCGATCTGCGGATAATCGGGGTGATCGGCGACGACGATGGCATGGCCGCGGTCGCGCATCAGATCGACGAAGGCGTCGCAGGCGAAACTGTCGTGCCGCACCTCCAGCGCATGTCGGAGGGTGCAGCCGTCCTGCCGCGCCGGCAGCAGATCGAGAAAGGCGGCGATCTCGTCCGGGTCGAAACGCTTGGTCGGTGCCAGCTGCCACAGGATCGGCCCCAGCCGGTCGCCCAGTTCCACCAGCCCCTGGCCGCAGAATTTGGCCACCGCCTCCCCCGCTTCGGCGAGGTTCTTGCGGTTGGTGGCATAGCGGGACGCCTTTACCGCATAACGAAATCCATCGGGCGCCGCCGCCGCCCATTTGGCGAAGCTGTCCGGCTTTTGCAGGCGGTAATAGGTGCCGTTGATTTCCAGCCCGGTAAGATGCGCCGTGGCATAGGACAGCTCGTCCTTTTGCCTGAGGTCACCGGGATAGAAATTGTTCCGCCAAGGGGCATAGGTCCACCCGCCGACACCGATATGAATGGCCATGCCGCGCCTCCCTTCGCCGGACACCGATCGGGGTTCCGGCCGTTAGGCTTAGCATGGACAAGAATCGAGGCACCCCCATGACATATGATTTCTGGTACTGGCCCGGCATTCCGGGACGCGGTGAGTTCGTGCGCATTGCGCTGGAGGCGGGCGGCATCGCCTATCGCGAGCGAGGGCGAGAGGATGGCGCCGATGTGTGGGCGAAGCGGGACAGCTATTCCCGCACGCCGCCCTTTGCGCCGCCCTGGCTGGATAATGGCGAATTGGTGATCGCGCAGACGGCCAATATATTGATGTTCCTGGGCGAGCGGCACGGACTGGCACCCGACGATGTGAAGGGACGGTTCTGGACCAGCCAATTGATGCTGACGATCATGGACGTGACGGCAGAGGCGCACGATACGCACCACCCGGTCGACGCCAGCGCCTATTATGACGATCAGAAGGCGGAGGCAAAGCGTGCCGCCACCGTGTTTCGCGAACAGCGCATCCCCAAATTCCTGGACCATTTCACCAAGGCGCTGGGCGGCGCCGAATATTTCGGCGGCGACCGGTGGAGCTATGCCGATACGGGGTTCTTTGTCCTGATGAGCGGGCTGAACCACGCCTTTCCCCGGCGCATGGTCGCGCTGAGCGGCGATTATCCCACCGTGTTCACCCATTGGGACCGCATCGCCGCCCTGCCCGAGCTGAGGGATTATTTCGCCAGCGACCGCTGCCTGCCCTTTGGCGAGGGCATATTCCGCTATTATCCCGAACTGGACGGCGAAGGCTGAACCGGACACTGCCCCGAACCGGACAAAGTGCACACTCAGCGCGTGTGTGCGGGCGCGCGTGGGGGTGTGGGCGGGTGTGCGTGCGGGGGTGTGTGCCCGGGCACGTACACGCGTGGGGGCGTGCGGGCTGGAGTGGGCGCAGGGGTGCGGGACGCGTCGGGCGAGGGAGTGTCCGGTTCCGGCGCGGCGGGGGTGCGGAACAGGCCCGACAGGATGGCGGGAAAGCGGCGGCGGGCGCGGCGGGGGGAATCCTGTACGCCGTCGATCTGCACATCGGCGAGCGCACCGAACCGGACAGGGTCCAGATGGCGCAGCAGCCACTGGCCCAGGCGATTATCGAAACGGCGGCGTTCCCCGCGCAGCGAACCGGACGCATCATAGACCTGTTCGCTTTGCCCGTTCATCGCCCGGTCCATCAGCGTGTCGAGCAGGGCGTGACAGGCCTGTGCGCGGGCGGCGTCCCACGCCTCAGCAAACTGTTCGCCGTCCGCACGGCGGCGCAGTTCATAGGCGGAGGAGCGCCCCATGCCGACGGTGCGGCAGGCATCGGCGACAGAGCCGGTTTCGGACAGCGCCTCAATAAAGCGCCGCTGCCGTTCGGGCGTCCAGCCATCGACGCGCGGCGCCGGGGTGGCAGGCGCGAAAGGGGTACCATCCTCCTGCAGCGGGCGCGCCCGGCGGCCGGTCGTGGGGTTCAGATCCGCGTCGGCATGGTCGTGCGGCGGCTCGGGAGTCCGCGGCGGCGTATCCGCGCCTGCCCGCGCCCTCGCCGTTTCCCCCGTCTGTGAGCCTGTCCCTGCCCCGCCCAGCACCAGCGCGCGTTCCTCTGGCGTCAGGTTGAAACGGGCAAAGCGGTCGGGTTCGCCGGGCTGTGCCGCCGGGGTCCTGGGATGAGAGGTCATGGGGATGCTCCCTGTTCGCAACAATCGAAGGAGACGTACCAGAAGACAGGAAAAATCCTATTTTGCAAGCCGAATGCGGCGATGGCGGCGGGCCGGGCCGCCGGACCCGGCGCAATCCCGCGCGTCCGCATGGCCGCGACAGAGGCCGAAAGGGATGGGGGCACGACCTGCGGCAGCAAGAATTCATGTGCGCTTTGCCCGCGCGCCGGCGTAAGAGAGTCCGACGCCGTAGGCCCGCACATCTGCCGTGCGCCCGGCGCGGAGGATCAGCACATGGGTAAGGGCGACAATCGCAAGGGCAATAAGGAAGCCAAGAAGCCGAAGAAGGAAAAGGTGAAGACGAACGTCTCCAATCCTTCGACCAAGGGTACGGTTATCAAGGATAAGTAGGAGGACGGCGCCTGCGCAGATAAAGCGGGCGCCGAAAAGCCGTTACCGGGCGGGTGCAGGGGCTCCCCGTAACAGGCCCTCCGTCGAAAGGTCTTCGTCGATAGCGGGCCAGTGAATACCATAGCCCCCCCCTGCCAATTCCCAATCGCAACGTTCGGCGTGGCTGGCATTGAAGAGGCGCGGATACCAGGCAAGCGGAACAGCAATAGTCCGCCCATCCTGAAGGTCGACGATCAGGCGATTTTCATCGAAGCGCACATCGGCAATGCGCTCATCAGCCTTCTGGGCCAAAATACTCATGCCAAGCCTCCAACAGCGCCTCGCGATTTTCGCGGACTATAATTAGAATAGCAGTCAGTTCCTTTGGACGGAAGCCCGACGTGCGCGCGAACGATACGTCATGCAGCCAAACCTTGGCCGACCCCCCGCCCTTGTCGACATGTAAATGCGGCGGCTCATTCGGCTCGTGGCTGTAAAAGAAGAAGCGATATCCGCTTTGACGATGGACGGTTGGCATGTCGTTTTCCCTATCGAAGTACCATCGGCAGGTTCGAGCAAAAATTTCATGCGCTCGTTACCGCCGTCAGGAGTTTGATAGCGGGAATCAGCCGGCATCGGCGATAAGCCGGATTATTATAGTTTTTCCGATCAATGCGGGCAGGGAATGCGTTTTGTTATCTACACCGATGGCCATTTACCGGCCCACATCCATGTGATCGGCGATGGTGAATTGAAGATCCACTTGCAACATCCCGAGGAAGTGCCCCTATTGGTACGAGCAGTAAATTGGAAAGCGTCGCACCAAACGCCCGCGATGTACGAGGTGAAGGGGCGCCGCGAATTCCTGTTGCAGGCGTGGCGCGACATTCGTGGAGGCGATTGATGGCACATTGGTCGGATACACAGATCGAAGCCGCGAAAGCGGAAGGCGAACTGGCGATGAGAACAGAGCCACGCGCAGCGGCCGTCCGCTATGATCCGAACGCAGAACGGGTGATCGTCGATCTGACCAATGGTGCGACCTTCGCATTCCCGCCCCGTCTGGCGGAATTTCTGAGCGAAGCAGACGCGGAGGCGCTGGCGGACGTCGAAGTAGCGGGCGCGGGATTTGGCCTGCACTGGAGGTCGCTGGACGTGGACTACACCGTCGCGGGCCTGATGCACGGCATGTTCGGCACAAAAACCTCGATGCGCGAGGCCGCGCGCAAGGCAGGCAGCACGTCCTCGGCGGCAAAGGCGGCCGCCGCGCGGGAGAATGGGAAAAAAGGCGGCCGCCCGCGGAATATGGGGTAAGCCGAGGCCTTATCTTTGAATTGCTGGTATGGGGACTTCAATGCTTAAAGACGAACTGAGACCAACGAGAAAAGTTCATGTATTTGACTTAGCCGAAGAGTCGGGCTTTGACACCACCGACTGGATCCATAGTTCGAATGATCCTCGTGGCTTCAAAGCAAATCCAAAATATTGTTACGAATGGTCTTTTGTTGAACCGGGCAAGGTAGCGATTTTAAACCTCTGGTACGAGAACATGCTAGAAGAAAACGGCCTGATCGTTCAGCATAACAATTTTCGAGAGAACGCTCGAGAAAATGCCGGAAAGCCCACTTGGGTGAAACGCGCTATGAAGTTGGACGAGGCGCTACAAAGGGCACTCCACCAAAATCTTGCAATTCGTGTAATTGTTATAGATGGAAAAATGCGTAATAAAGTAGATGCAAGCTCTCCCCCGTCCAGAGTGATGGCACGAGAATTGGATGCTCAACCTTGGACTATAGCGAAATATGATTGGGCAACGGGCGCAAACACGCTTGTTCGCGGTGTTCTTAATCGCGAATTTGTCGATCAGTTCGAGATAGATCAGTCCGACAAGCTCAAGCTGGGCCGCCGCAGTTCTTCAGGGTTAGTTTTCGTGCGCGACCCAGCGGTTAGAAGGGGTGCGCTTGAAAGAGCGAACGGCCGCTGCGAGTTGTGCGGCAAAGACGGATTCAAGATGCAAACCGGCGCGGTCTATCTAGAAACTCATCATATTATACCGCTTTTCGAAGGAGGTCCCGATGAGCTTGCCAACGTGGCCGCCCTATGCCCCAATGACCATAGAAAGGCACACTATGGATTAAACCGTGATAAAATCAGAGACTATTTGATAAAAATAGTCAATAACTAAAATATTTATTAGTTTTCAATTTTAAAACCACAACGGTACCTTTGTAAGGGTTCCCTTACACGACCTGTTTATTTTCATGTACAGATTATCAGATAATTCGTTTAGTATTTTGATATTCATTTAACAATTTTACAATCTAAGATTCATTAGTTTCAGAAACGTAGATCTCTCCACCCTCTTCCTTGAACTTCGCGCTCATGTCCTTCATTCCCTCCTCCACCGCCGTCATTTCGTCGGTGTTGAGGGTGGCGGCGTAGTCGCGGACGTCTTGCGTGATCTTCATGGAGCAGAATTTGGGGCCGCACATGGAGCAGAAATGGGCGACCTTTGCCCCCTCTGCCGGCAAGGTCTGGTCGTGGTAGTTGAGGGCGGTTTCGGGGTCCAGCGACAGGTTGAACTGGTCGCGCCAGCGGAAATCGAAGCGGGCCCGGCTGAGCGCATCATCGCGCAGCTTTGCCGCCGGGTGGCCCTTTGCCAAGTCGGCGGCGTGGGCGGCGATCTTGTAGGTGACGACGCCGACCTTCACATCGTCGCGGTCGGGCAGGCCCAGATGCTCCTTCGGCGTCACATAGCAAAGCATCGCCGTGCCGTACCAGCCGATCTGGGCCGCGCCGATGGCCGAGGTGATGTGGTCGTAACCGGGCGCGATGTCGGTGGTGAGCGGGCCCAGCGTGTAGAAGGGCGCCTCGTGACACTCCTCTAGCTGGATATCCATATTCTCCTTGATCTTGTGCATGGGGACGTGGCCCGGCCCCTCGATCATGACCTGGCAATCCATGTCCCAGGCGGTCTTCGTCAGCTCGCCCAGCGTCTTCAGCTCGGCAAATTGGGATTCGTCATTGGCGTCGGCAATGCTGCCCGGACGCAGGCCGTCGCCGAGGGAGAAGCTGACGTCATAGGCGCGGCAGATCTCGCAGATTTCGGCGAAACGTTCGTAAAGGAAGCTCTCCTTATGATGCGACAGGCACCATTTCGCCATGATGGAGCCACCGCGGCTGACGATGCCCGTCACGCGCTTTGCCGTCATCGGCACATAGGGCAGGCGGACGCCCGCGTGGATGGTGAAATAATCGACGCCCTGTTCCGCCTGCTCGATCAGCGTGTCGCGGAAGATTTCCCAGGTCAGATCCTCGGCCACGCCGCCGACCTTCTCAAGCGCCTGATAGATGGGGACGGTGCCGATGGGCACCGGGCTGTTGCGAAGGATCCATTCGCGGGTGTTGTGGATATTCTCGCCCGTCGACAGGTCCATCACCGTGTCCGCGCCCCAGCGGATGGACCAGACCATCTTGTCCACCTCTGCCGCGACATCGCTGGCGACGGCGGAATTGCCGATATTGGCGTTGATCTTCACCAGGAAATTGCGGCCGATGATCATCGGTTCCAGTTCCGGGTGATTGATGTTCGCCGGAATGATGGCGCGGCCGCGGGCAATCTCTTCACGCACGAATTCGGGGGTGACGAGATCCGGGATCTGCGCGCCGAATGACTCGCCCTTGTCGCGGTTTTCGATGGCGCGGGTGCGGCCCAGATTTTCGCGGATGGCGACATATTCCATTTCCGGCGTGACGATGCCGCGCCGGGCATAGGCCATCTGCGTGACGGCGGCGCCGCCCGTGGCGCGCAGGGGACGCTTCACGACATTGGGGAAGGGGCGCACCGCCTCCTTCCGCGTACCGGCGCGCAGGCCATTGTCTTCGGGCTTTACCTCTCGCGCGTCATAGTGTTCGACGTCGCCGCGCGCCTCTATCCATTTGGAACGCACATCGGCGAGGCCGGCCATGATGTCGATGCGGGCGTCGGCATCGGTATAGGGGCCGCTGGGGTCATAGACGCGGACGGGTGGCTCCATCGCGGATTTTTCCAGCTCGATCTCTCTGACCGGGACGCGGATGTCGGGATATTGCTGTCCGTGCAGGTACAGCTTTCGGCTGGCGGGCAGCGGGCCGGTCGTGACGTTCATCTGAGCGTCCATCTGAGCGGCGCCGTTCGCGTCGGGCATTTCGGTGCGTGCGGGAATGTCGGCCATATCTATCCGTGTCCTCGTAAATTTCGGGACGCGGGGCGGCGCATGACGGGCCTCTGACAGCTTCCATCCCTACGCCGGTGCGACCCGGATCAGGTTCGAAGGGTCCCGCGCGATTCGCGGTCTCAGCCCGTGACGGACACCCCTTGGAGTGAGAACAGAGATGGACCCCCGAAGGCCGGAAGTCAATTCGGCGGATAATGTTCGTGCGGGATTTCCGGCCCGAAGCTGATCGTTGCCCGCGTGAAGGGGACGATGCGCAGGAAGCGGGCGTAGAGCGCCAGCCGCTCGATGAAGAACCGGTGATAGAGCGGTGTACGGACCAGGATACGCGCGAGGGCCAGGCGTGTGCGGGCAATCGGCCTGCGAATGTCGCGGCGGGGAGAAGCGGCGAGGGCGTCGAGGTTTTCCCGCCATGCCTGGCGAAACATGTCCCGCGCGCGCACGCCGGAATCCCACTGTTTCCTAAGCCCCTCAGGCAATGGCGCGGGGCCGGGCAAATGCCCGGGATAGACCTGCCATGGGACATTATATGCGGCGGGGTCGAGCCGGTTCAGCAGGTCGTTCTGCAGCCGGTGCATCAGGAAATGTGCCGGCGGGCTTTCCATCACAGCGCGGATATAATCGGCGTCGAAAAAGGGCATGCACTCCGCACTGCGGAAGATGTCGATATGTTCGAACCAGCCGTCGGCATGCCATTGCTGATCGGTACGCAGCAGATAAAGGCGCTGGCGATTATCGGGCGGGGCGCGGTCGGCGTCCTGATATTCTTCGCGCAGGCGGCGGGCGAGACCGGCGAGATTCCGGTCGCGAGTGGACGCATCGAGAAGGTTCGCCGTTTCCTCCGTTTCCTTCATCATTTCCTCGGCGCGCGCTTCTGGTGACGCGGTGGCGAAATGGTCGATGGACTGCGTATCCATATAGACATGGCCGCACATGACGCTGCCGCCATCGCCGAACCACAGCGGTGCGGCTTCGTCACCCGGATCGCGCGGCATATTGGCGGCGACGAGGCCGGAAAACGGCGCATATGTCAGCGCATGTCCCGCATCGACGGCAAAGATATGATGGTCGGTAGAGAGGGCCTGCGCCGCCAGCTTGCTGAGTTCATTGTCGGCAAAGCCGGGGCCGCCCAATGCGAGCGTCCGAACCGGAACACCCAGTTTCCTGAGCGCGGTCACGACCATGCGGCTGTCGAGACCGCCGGAAAGGGCGGCATAGGTGCGCGCATCGGTATTGCGCAGGCGGCGCCGAACCGCGTTGAGAAAACGACGCTCGATCAGGTCCAGCGTATCGTCATAGGAACGATCGGCAATCTGCAGATCGGCCCAGTCAAACCACCGGCGGCGCCGTAACCCTGCATCGTCGACAGTAACCGTTTCCGCATCGCGCAGGCGGATCGTGTCGGCAAAGGGCGTGCCCCGGCAACTGCGCGTGCCGGTCGTCAGGATTTCCGCCGCAAAGATAGGGTCCATCCGCAGACGCGTTGGCAGCATGGCCGCCAGCGTCCGCTGATTGGTGGCAAAGGCGACGAGGTCGTCGTCCTGGTAGATGTGCAGCGGCCGCGTGCCGCAGTGGGATGACGCCAGGCGCAGGCTGCCGTCGGCGCGCAAACTGACCGCCACGAATTCTCCGCGCGTCCGCAGAAGCGCCGCATCCCCCTGCCCCGCCAGACATTCGGCCAGCCGGGCAAAACCATCCGCAGGGGAGGCAGCGGCGGAATCATCGGATTCGCAGTAAACCGGGTCGCCAACGATCATTGTCGCGGTGTCGCCGCCAAGCTCCAGATGCGCGCTGCCGGGGGTCAGGATATAGCCCGCCAGGGCAACGCGCCCGGCGCGCAGCGTTCGGATGGTATCGCGGGAATCGCGGCTGAGCCCTGCAAGGCCTGCATCGAGGTGCGCACGCTCTGTCGCGGAAACCGCACCGCCTGCCCGTTCGAGATATCCGGCAAAACCACTCATATCGGACCCTTTTACAACCAATTCGTCCGCTATACGCGGACCAATCCTAACTCAATGGCAAGAAGGAGGGAGTAGCGGGCGCGGCAACGAGGTTTTAGGGCGGACAAATGATCCACATTTTCGATATGGAGGTGACGGGCCAGACTCATCAGCCGTTCAACAGCGCATTGCTGAACATTCTGCGGCTGGCGCACCCGGACCGGGACCTGATATTCCACGGCAGCGCGTCCCATATCGAATGTCTGATCGGCGCAGGCCTGCCGGATCGCTGCACCACCGTGGAAGAGCAGGTAAAGCCTGTCAGTGACGCCGCCTATGCAGAGGCTGTCGCAGGCGGCGTCGATGGGTCCAACATCGTCCTGCTGGGCGCACAGGCACGTCATTTGCGCGCTTTGGCGGCGGACAAGCGACTGCGCGCGGGGCCCCCGATCGATGCGATCACGCACAGCGAACTGGCGCAACCGGCCCATTGGCGGTCGCGCAATCCCTTTCACCGGCGCAAGGACATGTTCGGCACGTTGAAGCGGCTGGACATGAAGAATTTGCGGCTGGTCGTGCTTGAACCCGCAATCGTCGACGTTCTGCAAAATACGGTGCATCCCCGATCGCCGGTTGCGGTCCTGCCGCATCCCGTGCCGGCCCTGGTGGCCCATGCCATGGAGCGGCCCGTGCCAGAGCGCCCCCGCATCAGCTTCATCGGCGGAACCTTCGTCGTAAAGGGCTTCGCGCATTTCGCCGATGCCGCACGCGCCGGGCGGGACCGATTCGACTTCGCCGTCGTCGGCGCCCGCGCGGATAAATATGACGGCAAAGACGACGCACTGTTTGCCGTTCCACCCGCCATCGAGCGGTTCGACAGGCCATCCTTCGAGGCAGCCGTGTGCGTCAGCGACCTGATCTGCCTGCCGCTGGATGCGAAGCGCTATTCGCTGGCTGCCAGCGGTACGCTGCTGGACTGCGTCGCCTACGGCATCCCCGTCCTGACCACGATGACTGCGGTTACACGCGACTGGCAGCGGCGCTATGGCCGGTTCGGCTATCTGGTCGAACGGGGAGAGGACATGGCAGGCTTCATTGCCAGCCTGACGCCGGACCAGCTTCAGGGTGACGCAGCAGAGTTCAAGCACACGCTTGCAAAGATCGCCGCAGACCGCACCGTGGAAGCATTGGCGCGGCGGTTTACGCTGTCATAGCATTCAGCGGCATTTGCGGCGCAGGCTGCCGAACAATCCATCTGCCCCCCTCCGCTATCAGGAGCGTGCCGAGATCAAGGTGTTGATGGATGTCAGAAGCTGGGCGAACACATGCTCATGATGGTTTTCTGCTTTAGCACTCGACAAGCGTGCGGCGCCTGACATTTTCTGCCACAATTTCTCATCACACATTAAGCTGGAAACGGCACCCGCCCATTCCGACACGGGCGCATGAACCGAAACGCCGACCCCACCGCCATTAATCCGCTCGAGAGCTCCGCTTTCCCTGGGCACGATGCAGGGTATCCCTGAAATCTGTGCTTCCGTGACCACCCGGCCCGCGGCCTCGTAAATGGGGTCAGGATCTTTCAGCCCGGTGCCGGTACCTGTGCACAGCAGCAGCAGGCGTGCCTTGCTGTACGCCTCCCTCATGTCGGTGAGGCGCGTGATAAACTCCACATTGGGAAGTGCCTTCAATCTCTGGGTTATCGAACTTTCCTTGCCCCGTCCCGCAATGACAAGAAATGGAAGGTGGGACAGACTTTCGATCACCGCCGCTGCGTGTTTTCCGCCCTTCTGCGCGTGCGTGGTGACGACAAGCACCTTTGACCCGGTGGACCCGACCGCCACTTTTTCCGGTCTTATCAATGGCCCTGAAACGGCAGGTCGAATGCCAAAGTCATCCTGAAACCGTTGGGACACAAAGTCGGACACCGCGAAATATCGCCAGTTTTTCGCCTTTGAGATCAGTTCAGCATCCATTCCATATGTCTTGTAATTGGTCATCCTCAGGAAGACCAAGACTGGAATATCTCTTGTCTCTACTTTATTATAGAACTTATCATAGCGTCCATATTGGAACAGCAAGGCATCCGGCTTCAGTCGGCGTATCGCGAAGTTTGCGGCCTTCTGATAATCCCAGGCACGGAATATTTCATAACCGTTCAGCCGCCCGCGACAGACGCCGGACGGTGCCAACTTTGCACGCGCGCGAATGGAAAAGGCCTTCGAGCCATTATCGGGAAACCCACACGCGACGGCCACGCGGCCATGTTTGCCCAATAAGGACATGGTCGTATCCGTACTGACTTCGGAACCGGCGATGTGAAACGGCAGATAGGGGCTATCGATTATTGATAGAAGTCTCGGTTTACTATCTTGTACCGCCATTGTTGAAGTATTTCCGAAACAAACGCGAAATGCGCGGGACTGCCAAAGTCTCCAGGTCATCCGGCTTTCCGGACAGCCACCAGATCGAGACATGAGTGAAACAATAAACAGCAGCCCCTAGAACGACGAGGGGAACAGAGTCCAAAACGGCAGTGACCGCATCTCGATCGAACGAAGTTTCGTGAGGTATCAATATTATTAGGATGGACATGACCGCTACTGAAATAAACGCGCGCCACCCACCCAGCAGAGAGCTGACTATACTTACTCCTGCGTACTTCTTCATCGCGAACGCATTAATGAAAATACTTGGAATACGCGACAACGCCAATGCGACGACGGCACCTTTCAGTCCATAGGTAGATATTCCGATGTACAGGAAAGGCCATATCAGTATTCCGACCAGCACCGTCCTGGCAAACATGGCCCGTACTTTCTTCAAGGCCATGAACATTGGGTTCGTCGCCGCAACCCCCAACATAATTGCTGAAGTAGGTGCCAGAACCTGCAAGACAAAAACCGCCTCCGTCCATTCCGGCCCCAGCAGAATAAGGACCACATTGGGAGCAAGAAGGGCTAATCCAAAACCAAGCGGCAAAGAGGCCGTGAGCAAAACACGATTTGCGAGCACGATCGTCCTTCGAAGCCGCTCCTTGTCGTTTTTGATCGCGCTGAAGCTTGGTAAAAGCGTTCGTTGGAGCGGTGCGATCAGTTCCTGCGTGACAAGGGAGGACGTGTCCTTTCCGACCGTGAAAGTACCCAGCGCCGCCGGCGAAATCATTCGGCCGATCAGGAAGCGGGGAGCGAAGTCCGTAAGCTGACTGATCATTCCGGTGAACGTCAACCAAGCGCCGAAGCCAATGAAATCTCGCCAATAGCGCAAGGTAAAGCGTGGGCTGTGCGGAATGCGAAAATAGGTCAACGCAGTCTGTATAATGCGTTGAATCAGCGCTCCGGCCACCAAAGCCCAGTAGCTTTCGTACATGAACGCGATGGTGATGGTAGCTGCGGATGCAACGACCGCGCTGACCGAATCCCGCAGGAATTCACGGCTGTAATCGATGTTGCGCTGATACATGAAATAGCCGGGATTACGCAGGCCATCGAGTATCAGCACGACGCTGAGTGCCTGCATAACGGGCGTTAGCTCTGCACTGCCCATGAATGCGGACACCTGCGCCGCGAAAAGGAACAGCAATCCGCCCATCACGAAACCGCGGAGCGATTGCATCGTAAAGGCGGTATCGAGATGTTGCGGCGTAAGATCGTCGAGTGCGAGGAGGCCGTCGGTCACGCGCATGTCGCTGAACACCTGGATCAGGCCAAGCGCGGCAAAGGCCAGTGCGGCAAGGCCGAAATCCTCCGGCGACAGGAGGCGAGCCAAAATGACGATATTGATCAGCGAGATGCCGCGCACGATCAGGCGCGCGCCAGCCAGGAATGCCGCGCCCCTCATGGCGCGACCGCCCA